>JAEEGH010001851.1_pt1 | contig 59443 bp, 55 predicted proteins | sample 9134181 | NCBI WGS metagenome assembly JAEEGH01 (sample SAMN16246544, study PRJNA631951) | gut metagenome | biome: gut microbiome; feature: rumen; material: DP-attached | host: Bos | place: Iran: Karaj | collected 2018-10
GCTGATTGCTGACAATTAAAATCTCTTTTATGAAAAGATATCAGGGCCCGTTTTTATGCCTGATTCTGCTGTTTTTTGGCATAGTGAATGCTTATTCGCAGGGTCGGGAAGAGAAGGAGGCGGTGAAGGCCATTTACCATTGGAAAACCACCTTTAATCCTTCGAAAGAGGAGTGGAAATTCTTGAATGACAATGCGGTAAAGCGGATGTACGTGCGCTTTTTTGATGTGGATAATGATCCGGCAGAACCAGTGGCCACTACCATTTTCAAGCAGAATCTTCCCCAAGACATTGAAATCATTCCCACCACATTTATCACGGTTCGTGGGTTAAGAGGTTGGAGGTGGTATAGTGATTCGATGCGGCAGGTAAGGTGTCAGGAGCTCGCCTATAAGATTGTGGGAAGGTTGTTGAAAATGGCCAAGGTACAGCAGGTTGAGGTCAAGGAGGTGCAGTTCGACTGCGACTGGACCTCGGTCAGCGAGGAGGATTTTTTCCAGCTTTGTTCTTTTGCTCGCGACACATTGCATCGGATGGGCATTGACCTCAGTGTGACCATTCGCTTGCACCAGCTGAATGTGCTCGACAAAGTGCCGGCCGACAGGGGAGTGCTGATGTTGTACAACACTTCGAATCTGAAGAATTACACCTGGGCCAACTCCATTCTATCGTATGATGCTGTGAAACAGTATCTTTCAAAGGTTCCTAAAACCCATACCCTTGACTTGGATTTCGCCTACCCTACCTATTCGTGGGGGATTTGGTTTGACAAGTGGAAGTGTTTTAATGGAATTTTGCGCAAGGTGGACATTACCAATAGTGCGTTATACCAGTGGAAAGAAGGTCTCTGTTATGAGGTTCTGCAGGATCACAAGGTAGAAGGGCATCAGTTGGAGAAGGGCGATATCATTCGCTGGGAGGTGAGCGACTACGAGGAGATGATGAAGGTGAAGAATGCTATTGAATCCTATCCTGCCCTGAGCGGAAGTCGCTATTCTGTTGTGATTTATCACTTGGATTTCAACAATTTGTCAAAATTTAGTCAGAATGAAATCAAGAATATCTACCGCCATTAGTGCGTTGTTTTTCTGTTTCTTTTTCGCCCTTCCGCTGTCGAAAGCCTGCTGGTATCCGGAATTCAACACGCATGAATTGTGGTTGTACCGTATTTTCCCATACAATACTGCAGTTGATCATCATGCTGATGAAACCACGGCCAACTGTCAGTTGTGGCAGCAGCAAACCTCATCAGATATTCCTTTGGAGGATGTGAAAAGTGCGGTTTACCAATATACCTACCAGCAGTGGAAATGGGTAGAGAATTATATTTCTGGGAAAAGTGACATTTTGACCACGGACACGGTGCGCAAAATGATGGGTAACAATGCTTTCGTAAAATACATTGTGCTAAAAAATGACACAGAGGCACTCGATTTTTTGTTGTTGGCCAAGCGGGTGGAGGAAACGCGGGCAGCGATGCGCGACCCATGGTATTATTCGGCTGATTTTGATGAAGAGCATGCCACCTTGCGTGAGATTGTGGTGCAGTGTCAGCGTTATTCTTCATCACGATTTGCCACCCGTTATGCCTTGCAAGCCATGCGGACATTGTTTTCGTTGAAGCAGTTTGATGAGTGTGTGCGATATTGGGAAAGTGTGGAAAAGAAATTGTCGCAGGATGTGTTGTACGGCATGGCCGAGAACTATGCTGGTGGTGCTTACCTGAAGAAGGGAAATAAGGAAAGAGCTTTGTCTATCTTTTTGAAAAACAATGATATAGTATCCATACAAGCGATGGGGTACAATTATCAAAAGGCTTTTGAGTTATTGTTGGATAAAAATCCCAATTCCAGCTACTTCCCCGATATGTTACAGACTTTTATCGATAGCTACGAGTACCATTTTTGGTATGCTGAAGCCTATGGTGCTGATGGGGATAAATATGAGAAGCAAGCCACGTGGCTGAACCAGGTGGCGCTGAAGGCGGCCGCCGATCCGAGGGTGAACGACCCGCTGATGTGGGCTTATGTGGCTTCCTGCACCTATGATTTTCTCGGAAAAAGTGAAGAGGGTTTGACCATTTTACAGCAGAATCTCCACCATGTCAGTTCCAACGATTTTCTGAACAACTCTGCCAGAGTTTTTCGCATCTACTTGCAAACTAAAACCACGCGGTATAATACTGCCGAACCTGATCGCTTTCTGACAGATATGAAATGGATTGAGCAGCAATTGAAATCGGAAATGGCACCCCTGTTGTCCGACACAAGCCAGCGGTTAAAATATTATCATTTTTCCCCTTCCCAATACTTCTTCAGCAATGCATGGCGTAGAATCCTTTTGGAATGTGCCATCCCTAATGCCCTGGCAGTTGGCGATACCACTTTGGCCATCAGTTATGCCAATGCTGCTGAAAATTTGTTTATGAATTTATTGAATGATGAAGAAATCCATCATCCTCAAATGAGTCCGATAGAGGAGGTAGCTCCCTATCTGGCAGGACCGTTCACGGACGAACAGTGGGCGGAGATGACAGAAAAGGGTATCATGATCGATTTCAACTACCATGACTACAGCAATCAGATGTTCTGGATGGTGGACTCGCTCCATACCGGTACGATCATTCGATATTGGGAGGCGGTGCAATCTCCGCATACTCCTGCCGAGCGATATTGGACCCAATGCAGCTACCTTGATGCCGATTATTGGCAGGATATCATCGGCACCCATGCCCTGCGGGAACTGAACTACCCGCTGGCCGTGACGTATCTGTCGAAGGTTTCGCCTGATTATCAGTATCGTACGAATGTGTATCGCGACCATGGCATGTGGCGCAATCCTTTCCACTACAATCCCAAATACAACATTCAGCCCATTGACGACAATCGCGATTATAAGCTCACATTTGCCCAAGATATGGCAGGATTAGAGCAAAAAATGAACCACTCCTCCGACCCGAATGTGCGCGCGAGAAGCATGATTCTCTATGCGTTAGGCATGAAAAACTCGATGAACTGGTGTTGGGGATTAACCTATTATAGCAAGACCAGTTATCAATGGCTATGGATTGACGGGGAGGAGGAAGAGGAGTACAAAAAGTACTTTGATATGTATGCTCCCGCTGAGGCGAAATACAGAACGCAGGTTTGGAATCAGGCCGACAGTTTGATTCAGGCCGCATTCCCTCTTTTCACCGACCCCGAACAGGCCGCGATGGAATACAGCAAGCTGGCGATGGTATGGAAAGTAGCGGAATTATATCCCGATACAGAGACTGGCCGCTGGCTGTCGCGTCACTGCGACCAGTGGGAAGATTATGTGAAGGCGGCGAAAAGGAAGAAGTAAGAATGCCTTTTCAGTGCCCAATTAGATGAGTATCCTCGTCTGCTTCCGGTACTCGGCGTATCCGGGTTTGTTCTTCAGCTGGCGCTTCTCCATCAGCGGGATGCTGATGCCGAGGAACAGGGCGGTCATCGCTATCGGGGACAGTATCAGCCAGTTGAAGCCGAAGAGCGAGGCGTACATCCCCCACATTCCCCACCAGAACAGAATCTCGCCGAAATAGTTGGGGTGGCGGCCGCGTTTCCAAAGTCCCACATTGCAATATTGCCCCGGATGGGCGGCGCGGAAGTCATGAATCTGTTTGTCGGCAATGAGTTGGATAGTAGGGGCGGTAAGGCACACGAGGAAGCCCAACCACGTGAGGAGGTTGGCGGAAAGACCTTGGTTGTACAGCAGGAGTGCAGGCAGCATGGCTAAAAACACCACCAGCGTCGGCACCATATTCAGACCGAAGAAGTTGATAATGTGGAAGATGGCAGGATGCTTGCTGCGGTATTGGGTATAGCGCCAATCCTCGTGGGCGATGCCTTTGAAGGTGATGGCCCAGTTGCGGGTGAGCCGCCAGCCCCAGTACCACGAGGCCACCAGCACGAGGACAACCGGCAGCGACCATGTGTGGGTGTAAAATGCCCACAGCAGGAACGCCACGGGCGGAAATACGCTCCAGTAGGGGTCGTAAACCGACACGTTTTCATACAACAGTCCGAACAGCCAGATGACGACCGTGGCGAGCACATCGGCGCAGAACAGTGCCCATAACGGCTGGACAGCGATGGCAGTGAGTCTGAAAAACAGAAAGATACCAGCGGCTATGCTAAGGAGATAGATGGCCGCAATCAGCGCGATGCTGCACGATTTGGAATAGGTTCGTTTCATATTGATGATGGTCAAAAGAGGGTGCAAAAGTAAGCAAATTTTGATTAATTTTGCCGCATATAAAAAATGTGTCAAAATCAATCACATCAAATATGAAACATTTATACAAAATACTGTTATTCGTTTTGTTGTGTGGACTTTGTTGGGGTTCGCAGGCACAGGATTTGAAAATCATCTCGTTCAACATCCGCTACAATTCGTGGGAGAATATTGATGGTGAGAACGGCTGGCCGAACCGTAAGGGCGCTGTGGCGAAGATGATTCTTGAAGAGCGGCCTGCCGCCATCGGGTTGCAGGAGGCGCTGATTGACCAGCTGCAGTATCTTGACACTGTCCTGACCTGCTACCGCCGCATCGGGGTGGGGCGCGACGACGGCAAGGAGGCCGGTGAGTTCATGGCCATCTACTACGACACCACCCGCCTCGAACTGCTCTCCCATCGCACGCGCTGGCTCAGCGAGACGCCTGACGTGCCGACCAAAGGCTGGGATGCCGCCTGTTACCGCACCGTCACCATCGCCTGTTTCCGTGACCGACAGAGCGGGAAAGAGTTCCAGTACCTCAACACGCACCTCGACCACGTGGGCCAAACTGCCCGCGCCGAAGGGGTGAAGCTGATAATTAATTCATTGAAAGAAAGTTCAATAGCTGACGATGTCCCCGTTGTTGTGGGCGGCGATATGAACTCCACCATCGAGGACAAAATTTTCCAGAGTTTCTACGATGCAAACCTGAAACCCGCCCGCGAGCTGACGAAGAAAACCAGTCACGTGGACACCTACAACGCCTACGGCAAGGAAAAGAGTGCCCTGATCGACCACTTCTTCGTCCGTGATGTGAAGGTGAAGCAGTTCCGCACGCTTGACGGCAACTACGGCGTGCCCTACATCTCCGACCACTATCCGATAGAGATGGTGATTGAGCTGTAGGTTTTAATGACGTGAAAAAACGCCATATTCACATCAAAAAATGATGGGAATATATTTTTATGGGCAGCCGTTGGCACATTCCGTTTTGTCTCACAAGATGTAAATCAAAATGGTATAAGTTATCAATAATTATCTCAATATTAAATAATTACAAATCCATTTCAATAATAATTTGAAAATAACTTTTTCAGAAACTTTAACATGATTTAACAAAAAAACTTTGGTTGCTCCAAAAAATCGATATACCTTTGCAGATGGTAATAATTAAAAAATATTAGTTATGGAAAGTTTGAAAGAAATTTTAAAAGAATTTGATAAAAAAAGAACGGAGAAAGTTAATGCTAAGAAGTGGAATGAAGATGCAGTTGCAGAGTGCTTTGAAAATTGCGCCAGGCAAATTCTTTGTAATGGCTATTTTCTCATCAACGGCAAATACATTATTGATTTAGGCGCAATAGAGTTGTATTACCACGAAGAAGAAGGTGAAATCAAGGATTATATTATGTACCATATTAAAGATAAGATCAAATCAAAAATAAAAAACTTTGAAAACGAATTACCATATTTTAAATTCGGCAGTTTCAATCTGCATCAATCCGGTGTTGATGTGACTTTTGAAAATATAGAAAAGAAATATAGAGCTTCTTTCCTAATTCGTTCATACAGAGTTTTAAAGACAGAGGATGGTTTATATCCTGAAAATGATAATACTCAATATGACCCTTGTTCTACTCATATTTTCGATGATATGTTTTATAGTGGATATGGTGATACGGAAATTGTATGGATTCCTACTGACAGAAAAAAAGGAACTGTTGAACAGTGTCCACGAGTACATGTAGCAGAATACCTTAAAGATAATGAAGGAAAATACGTGATGGATAAAAATGGAGAATATATCAAAAAAGAAGTTACAGACGAAATAAGCCCCGATGATTATGATCAAGAAAAAAAAGAAGCTCAGAAGGACAAGAGGTGTCCAATATATTTCAAAATATATTCTAAAATATACAAACAAGATATGAGGAAATGGCAATTTAGACTAAATAAATAATATTTGGCAAGCCATCTTTTTGATATAAAATTAATAACAATTTCTTTTAATGTTTTCGATTTGAAATCACAGGTCGCATCTAGTCGTGCCAAAGGCACGGGCCCTCAGTAACCCCACACGTCAGTGTGGGGTGGGCCTAACACAGAAGAAAATAGCGTGCCAGAGGTACGCGTTCTCATTGAATGAAGGATGGAAAGCGCGTGCCTTCCGCACGCTATAACAGGTGTGGTCTTACTCATACCCCACATTGCATGCGGGGTTACTGAAATTTGCTCCCTCCGGGAGCATGTCAGAGTGCTAAACAAATATTAGAACGGTCCTATTAAAAAAACACCAGTAATTCTCCCCAAAATAATGAAAAATAATCCTATGATCACCGCCCCCCAAACCAACACCGTCTATTTCTCAAGCCGGTTGCCGAAGCAATGTCCGACGCTGAACGCCAAAATCACAGAAGTCTTGCAGAGCCACGGCGTCCCATACTTTTATCTTGCTGAAACCAATGACATTTGGTGCCGCGACTTTATGCCCATACAGATTGATGAAGATCGTCTGGTATTTTATAAATACACTCCTGATTATCTGCAAGATACGGATTATCATCTAAAACGTCAAACCGACCCCGAAAGGGTGTTTTTGTCGGAGAAAAACCACCTCAGCAGCATGCTCCCCTACCGCCAAACCATCGACCTAGTGCTTGACGGCGGCAACGTGGTGAAATGCGGCGATACTGTGGTGATGACGGACAAGGTTTTTGTGGAAAACAAGGACAAAACGCCTGCCGAGGTGGAGCGCATTCTGCGCGATGCGTTTCAGAGCGACATCCTGTTTCTGCCGTGGGAAAATGTAAAAGAAAATTACACCGGTCACAGCGACGGCATTGTGCACTACGCTGGCGATGGGAGAATCCTGCTGACCAACTATGATGATTTTTCAGTCGATTATTATAACCGATACCGAGAAATTTTGGACAGAAAGTTTGAAGTTATCACCCTGAAATACAAGGTAAAACGACATCGTGAGCGCAGTTGGTGCTACATCAATTTCTTGCAAATTGGACAGTTGGTACTTGTGCCGCAGTTAGGTACGGAAGAGGATGGACAGGCGGTGGAACAAATCGCAAAAGCTCTGTCAGGCTGCGAAGTCATTGGCATTCCTGCGTTGGAGGCCGTCAGAAGAGGCGGTGCGCTCAACTGCATTTCGTGGAATATCAAAAGGTGAAAAGGGGGAGTATTTACTGCTCCATCTCCGGATTCGGCACCGACAGCGGCAGTCCTTCCTGCGAGAGGTAGAACATGTAGAGGATGGCGGGCTGGGTGCCTCGGTTCTCGCCGTGGTGGATGGTGCCGACCATCTCGACGACGGCCTCACCCGCACGGACGATCTTTTCCGTTCCGTCCTTGTCGATGATGGTGAGTTCGCCTTGTACCAGCACGCCGTAGTTCATCACGGGATGGTGGTGCCAGCCCAGTTTCTGTCCGGCGGCGAAGACGTATTTCCGGACCACCAGTTCGGGGCGGCCTTGCAGATAGTCGGGGAGTTGCGCACCGTCCCAGCTCTGCGAGGTGCGGATGAGTTCGGTGGTTTCAACTTGCGCTGAGGTTTCCATAGTATTTGAGGTTAGTGTTTTGGTTTCTATGAAATGTCCGTTTGTTGATTCATCAGATTATGACAAAACAAAATTACTGCTTTTTTCTGATATACAACAAGAAAGCTTCAAAAAAATAAAATACCCGCGATTTTTATTTCCGAAATACCTAAATCCCCCGCGATTTTTATTCCTGAAATACCTAAATCCCCCGCGATTTTTATTCCTGAAATACCTAAATCCCCCGCGATTTTTTTGGGGGGGGGATTATTGTGGTGTGATTGTCAATGTTTGCATGATCCCCAACTATTCGTGTACAATTTCATATCAGTGACTTGTTCTTTTCGGTTATATCTGATCACACTTGATGGAGATCCTTGATTTGTATAAGATCTCCAAAGACCATATTTTTTCCCATTCTTATAGAATCCTTTCTCTGATAGTATTCCATTATCAGAGTAATAACTTAAATAACGACCGTTTAGTTTGCCGTTTTTATATCTGGAAATAATAATTTGATTTTTAATAGTATCCGTACAAACCCATAAACCTTTTTTCTGATTGTTAATATCTTTTCTGTTTATATTAGATACTAAAGAAATATTTGTATTACAGGATGTAACAAATAACAACACCCCGCACATCAATGTGAGTAAAAAAATACATTTTTTCATCATAATTTGTTGTTCTTTATTCTGACAATAAAGGGGAATTTCTATTTTGCTCTTTTCTTGCCAAATTTCCAAGCTTTGCAACGCTTAAAATCAACGTTGCAAAGTTACATATTATTTTCTCATTTCCAACAATTTAGCAATATTTTTTAAAATTTATGGGGGGGGTGGTAATGTGTTGGCATTCAATATGTTATAAAGTGTAATTTATACTAAATGGCTTGATTATTTTTGGCTACAAGGGGATAAAAACTATAAGTTATAGCCAAAAATAATGCTGTTGCGAAATTTTTTGGAAATTTCTTGTAATGTTTTGATTTGAAAAAGGAACCCCACCTGTCAGTAGTGCCAAAGGCACGAAATTCTAGTAACTCCAGACAAGGCCGTTAGGCCGCAGTCTGGAGTAGGGAGCTGCGCATCGTGCATGCGTGCAGAGGGCACGCCACTCATATCTCCTTTCAATAGTAGCGTGCTTTCAGCACGCTGATTACCAGTGAGTTACACACCCCATATTGCGCTTCACTTCGTTACGCTTATAAGGGGTTACTGGGATGGCGGCCTTTGGCACGCAAGGAAGGATGAATGGAATTTCTATTTCTACTCAATCCTTGCCAAATATCCAGGCTTTGCAACGCTAAAAAAATAACGCTGGAATGTTACAAGTTGTTGTCTTATATCCAATCAAAATCTTCCCCCGCCCCCACCTCAAAGTGATACTTCGCGATGCCGAGGTCGAGATGTGCGTAGCCGATCAGGGAGAATTTGGCTACGGCCTCCACGCAGTGATCATCGTACAGAAAGAACTTGAACTTCTGCTGGTTGACGGCCGTGGGGGCGAGCAAGGCGGCCTCTACCCCGCGCACAAACCAGTCGGGAAAACTGCGGGTGGTAGACCTGTCCTCGGCTACGTCAGTGATGGTTTTCTTCTGCGGATGCTGAACCCCGTCGTTGGCCCCGTAGCCGAAAGAGATGACGCACTTCAGTTCCTCGTCGGCACCAATCCGGAACAGCGACATATCTTTCTTGTAGGATGCGCCCACCCAGCAGGTGCGGAGGTCCAGCATCTGCAAGGCCAGCACGAGTCGTTCGCCCCAGTAGCCCGCAGCCACGCTGCCTTGCCGTCCCTTGGGCGCCACCACGGCGATATAGTTGTTCACATTGCGGAATCTGCCGTATTTGGCAATCAGCGACGAGAACGCTTTCGGCTCATTAGCAATCAGTTGGATATGCACGCCGCCCTCGCGGTTGCAATGGTCGATACACTCCTGTATCGCTTCGATTTTCTCCGCCTCGATGGGCTTGTCTAAATACTGCCGCACGCTGTGGCGGGCGATGATGGCTTCGGATTCTGTCATTTCTACTATTCTATTTTCTTGCAAAAGTAGGAAGATTTTGGAAATTGACCGATTACAATGTCTGTATTTTTTGAAAAAATTATATTTTTGCAAATTGAAAAATGATCAGAAAAAGAAATGAGCAAGTATGAGATTCCTTTCCTAACAGCTGCTGTGCAGGCTTTCGGGCAGCGCTTTGCGTTGAATCGCCAAGCGGCTTTCAACTATCTGCATCAGCATAAGGGTCTTGCATTCTTGATAGAGTTTTACGACGTGGAACACTTGCAGTCGATGGATGAAACAATCGACGATTTGCTTATCATCTGCCAACAAAACGGAGGGAAACTGGCATGAAACTATACCACGGATCAAATGAAGACATAGAGACCATAGACCTTACCAAAGGCTTGCGTTACAAAGAGTTCGGAACGATGCGAGCCTTGCAATTCCTTCACAAAATAAATGTTGAAGTACTATGAGCCAGCCCACACACCACCAAATAGCAACCTATCTCATTGACTACGCTTTGAGTGAGTTGGTGAAATATGTGATGGAGGACACAGGTTGTAGCATAGAGCAGGCTATGGAAAAGGTGTATCAATCGCCATTGATGGATGCCTTACAAGACGAGGAAGGCGAGTTGTATGTGCAAAGCCCGGCCTATCTGTATGAATTAATGAATCAGATGATAGAATAGGAGATATATAGATTACAACTAATTATCAAAAATTGATATTATTATGATAAGCAACCCCAATTATCCTTTCAGAAATCGGCATGATGATATGCTCCAATCAGAATCCTTGGTTGATCGTATTGAACTGATTAATACCGTCATGGAAAAGACAGGGGCAACTTTTGATCAAGTAATCAAAGTGTACGGCATAGAAAGCATTAATCGTTTGACCGAGGTCATACTTGATGCTGGCGATGCAAAAGATGATGTAAAGGATTTTATTCACAAAGAGATAATCGAGGTGCGTAATTGGTTTTATGATAACCAACCGTATAAACTCGAAGTAAATGTCAAGCAAGATTGATTGTGACAGAAGTAGAATTTCAAAAGAAAACCCTTGGCTTAGATATCCTTAGATACACTTAGTTCCCGCCCCACTGAACCCTATCTTTCTATCCCGAACAAAAACCGGCGGAAAAGTGTTTCGGCGGCTTCGGAGCCGAGCATCTGGCGGATGGTGTTGATGGCGGGACCGCCGTTGCTGATGAGACCTTCGACGTATTCGCGGTTGCGGGCGGTCTTGGCAACGGGGTCTATCGTGCAGGCGGTAGCGAAGAGGTCGGTGTATGCGGTGGTCATCTCTGTGGCCAACGACGATAGTCTGGAGGCCGGTCCCACCTTGCAGGTACTGGGCGAAAGTCTCAGCGTGTCGTACCAGTTGGGCTTCATGCTCTTCTCCTTCAGGTCACGATACGACTCTTTTACCGACTGTAGGGGAGAGAGGTCGGCAGGTGCCACTTGCGTGTCGTAAACCTCCACCAGCAAGGTCCGCTTACCGATGGCGTTAATGAGGTCATACGAGAATAGCGGTAAATCTTTCGTGTAGGGTGTGCAAATAACAGTTTCCATCTTCATCAAACCAAGGAAACCCCGCATCGTAAGATGCGATACACAGGCGCAACCTGCCCAATCGAAGGATTGCAAATGGAATTTCATCCCCTTACCGGAGAAGGTCTGCCACGGGGTTACATCTTTGGCGGTGAGGGTGCCCCTGTCGGAAAAAAGATTAAGCACGGAGCCATTCATAACGTGCGACGGAATAGATGGGTAAAAAGGGTATCAATATGGGAGTCTTCTTGGCGTATGCCTGATATTCAGGGTCGTTGCCGTAAATTTCGGTTTGCCGTAGTTCAAGACGGCGGGCACCACTGAACATCACATAGACGATGCCGAGGTAGCCGATGCCCACAATCACCCACTGCCACCACACGAGGCCGGCACCGATGGCGCTGAGCAGCGCGCCCGTCCAAATGACCACCTCGCCGAAGTAGTTGGGACAACGCACCATGCGGTAGAGGCCTGTATCGACAAAGCGCTTGGGATTGCGCTTCTTGGCAGCTGACTTTTGCGCATCGCTGATGGCTTCGAGTCCAATGCCGCACAGCATCACGGCGGCGCCGATCCATGCCCAGAGTTCAGAACCCTGCGAGCCATTGGCCAGCCGGAATGCCACGGGACTCACCTGTGTCACATACAGGATTGCGCAGAAGAGCCATACGGTGATGACCACGCCCACGGGTTTCTTCTTCTGTAGCGAGGGGTCGTAGAGGATCTTGCGGTAGGCGGCAGCTTTGCGCTCGCGCACAAAGAGGTAGGTGCCCAGTCTTATGCCAAAGATGAACAGCATGGCAAGAAGCGCCACGGTGGAGAGAGTGAGGTCGGCGTGGTACATCACGCCCATCGTCACCGCCAGTGCCGCCACGCCGTAGCCGTAGCCGAGACTGAAAAAATAGATGAAATACTTCCAGCCCACAGCCGACACCGCGAGCGAAACCACTAAGAGGATCAGCAAATCAATCATAATGTTTTGCTTAAGAATTGGATTGCAAAGATAGTAAAAAAAATATAGAATTTTCACGTTCAGTCCAGCCGACTATAATTCGCATATTGTTTTTTGATGATTTTCATTTACAAGATGAAAGGGCGGATTTTGATTTTTATTCAACTATACAAGTGTACTGAATAAAATATGTACTTTTTTATTCAGTACAGCATATTTATTGCATAGAATGAAACACCGCTGCAATCCTTTCCGTTGTGAACGACTGCTTGCAAGAAAAATCACTGCACCTCCACATCCTCCAATGAGCGGAGGTACAGCAACGGTCCGCTGCTGGAGTTGACGAGGATGCCTTTCAGGTTGCACCGCCCCGCAGGGAGCAGTTCGCCCGCAAAGGTGGCCCGCGCACTGGTGCGGAGCGTGAGATAGGTGCTGTCTTCCAGCATCATATAGCGTGAGCAATAGGTGGTTACGGTGTCGGGACAGTAGGTGTCCACACCGCCGTTCTGCATCCGAACGCCCTCCACCCGCACCAGACGGTTGAAATAGGTGCTGTCGATCTGGTTGCGCGAGGTGATGACCCACGGCGTCGGCTCCGGTCCCGCCTTCCCATCTGTGAACAGATAAAGACTTTCATCTGCTTTCGGGATGCCGACCATTGCGCCATCGTCCAGCAGGGCAATCTGCTTGTTGCGGTATTTGTGTCCGATGACCATGTTGCCACATTCCACAAAGAGTTTGGAGCCGACAGGATATTTGCTGAAGAGTTCGGTGTTCTTCATCACAATCATAATGGCGCCGGTTTCATCCTGAAGGGTGAGGTACTTGTAGCAGTTCTGCTCTTTGTCGGAGGAGGTTACGATGCCGCAAATCACCGTGCTGTCGGGTATCTCAACATAGCTGTAGGCGTTGTTCACCGTGTAGAGCGAAAGCAGTTCGGCAATGGTCATGTTCGCCTCCTTGTCGAGTGTGAGGGCTGGCGGAAAATCTTCTTCTTTATGGCAAGCCGCAAAAAGCGCGAGTGCAAACAGAATTACAACGGGAAAGAGGAGCGTTTTTTTCATCGCATGACTTTTAAAGATTGGAACTGCAAAAATAGCACAATTTTCGCAATCTTACACTTCTCTATTTCCGCCCCGTTCTAACGTGCCATCGTTCACTACCGCAACGCCGAGTACATGGGCGACATCGAGCGTTTCAGAACCACCGAAAATCTACTGCTCCCGCAACATGGGTGAGCTCAAATACACCACCCAAGGCACTTTCGGCGGCAAGTCCATGAAAGCCAACCCTGAAATCTACCATCCAGGCTTCAAGCCGAAACTGCTCGGCTTCATCGCCTCGGTGATGAACTCCGAGACCATCATCCTCGCCCGTCTTAACAACGGCGATGTCCACATGCTGGGTGACGCTGACCGTGGCGCTGAAATCGGCGACAATGTTGAGGCCAGCTCTGGCAAGGCTGTCACCGACAACAACGGCGCGACCCTGTCCTTTGTCTATGACACCCCGACCGCACAAATCTACACCGGGGATATGGACTCCCTTATCGGTCAGTCCACCAACCTTGATGAGGAAGAAGAAACCACATAGAATCCTTTTTCGTATTATTTTGAATTAGTTTTGAAAAGCCGTTGCGAAATGTGACGGCTTTATTTTTGCACCGTTAATTGAGAAGTTCAAAAAATGCTAAGTCGCACAATTTTTTTTAGACAAAAATCGTTGTAATAATATGATTCACAAAAAGTACCATTTTACAGGTTTTTATGACCTGACATTTCGAGTGCGTTAAAACTGTTTGTCAACAAAAAAATCACCGTACAATATTAAATGAATAAATATGAAATCAGAATTCATTATAATACTTTTTGTTCTCTGTTTCACAAATGTATGCTGTGAAAAAAACATCAAAGAAATTGATATTACTCAATTTGTATGGGAAATAAATAGTGTAAAAACAGACCATACAATACACCGTGTTGAAAATCAATATTCTTTTAACTCTGAATCCTATAAGCTTTTTTTCCAACAAGACGGCAATTTTCAATTGAACACAAGCGTAAATTTAGCTATAGGGAACTTTGTAATCGAACAAAGAGGAATAATCCATTTTTATGGCTATCAAGAAATTACAGAAGTTGGCGGCGGTAATGATATAGACAAAGAACTTCTGAAATTAATACCACAGGTATCTTCATATAAAGTTAAATCACAACGTTTGCATTTATATGGTGATAGTTTTGAAATCGTATTAAAGAAATTTTCGTAAAAAGGGATGTTTACAGTTTTTATGACCTGACATTTCGAGTGCGTTAAAACAAATATCTTAAAAATAGCATAAATCAATAATAATTTTTCATAATTGATGAAAAGAACGTATCATTATCTGGTGGTTGCAATTTTACTGTTAGTTGCAATTTTATTATTGCCCCAATCGTGTACTACTGTGAAAGCTCCAATATTAGGGCAAAAAATATACTTGGGAGACATTGATAAATCTGTTCTCACTCCTGACAATAATCTTGTTCCGGCCTTTGATACAACATTTAACAATATAACCTATACTGTCGGTGTTGCTAATAACACAATAATCTTTGTTAGCACGAATGATCCTGACTTTCATTTGGATAATATGAAAATAGGTGGGTATGTAAAAAACAAATATAAAGAAAGTGACATTATGAAGCGGACAGGCTGGGGAAGATTTATAAAATTAAACGATGACTGGTATGCGGCAACTTCTTCTCAAACTAAGAATGATGATTTTATTATAGAATGGTTCTTTAAATACAACTTCGATAGAAATAAAATAACCGACTGAAATGTTTTTATGACCTGACATTTCGAGTGCGTTAAAACAAAGTGCAATCATGCAATACTCCCGATTATCAGAAAAAGAGTATCTTTGCCGCGATTTTTTCCCAACAAAAGAAAGCTACTATGCAGCCCATGCTTTATAAAACGATGCAAAAAATGGCGATGACCGTGGCCGTTTTGCTTTGGTTTATGGTCAGTTACGCGCAGAGGGAGCCACAAGCATTCCTGGAGCGTTACGACCTTTCCACCACGGTGATCAATCCCGACACGGCACCTACCGATGGCATCTATTCTTGGTGGACAGAGTCGGCAAAAAAAGAGTGGGCCAGTTATGGCAATGAACCTATGGCGGATGTATGGTTGCATCGCCCCGAGCCACTGGGTTTCAGAGGTGCGGACTTCCAACGTTTCTATATCCACTTCGACACCGTGTATAAACTCTCGCCTATGGTTTACCAAGTGGAAGCGCGCTCCCGATGCAAAGACGAAATATACAATGTCATCGGCCGTATCGTCATTGATTCAGTGGTGCCTATGGACGAGGAATGGTATTCTGTGGATAGTTTCATACAGGTAACAGAAAGCGGGAGTATTTACGCCCATTATGAGATGGCGGCTTCAGTGGATTCAAAACCTGTAGCCCGTTTGTTTGGCTACTCCAGATACTGGTATCTGCTACATAACGACAGTATTTATTATGATGCTCTGGATATTGTAGCCGACGGGTATAATAATAATCAATATACTGGCAAATGGGTCTGGCTTGCCACGGGCGACACGCTCACCTGCAACTGGGGTGACTTCCGAATTCCGGAATCCGAAAAGTTGGATCTGGGAACCGGATTGTTTTTTCCCAGTGAACAATATTATGATTTTGGTTGGAAACCATACATTGACGCGGAAAGACACGGGTGGGGCGAAGTCCCTAACAATCAGTACTATATTTTCTTGTCCCTCATGGACATGAATTGGTGGAAGTATCATGAGGCAAAACCGAAAAATACTGCGCCTACTGTGCCAGGGCACTACATTTACGCCCATGCGTTTAACTACGACTTGCAAGGGAACCACCTCGACGTGCACGAGACTGGCACGATGAACTTCCGTGCGGATGGCAGCGCCCTCGACTCGGCACGGCAGGTGTATGAGGTCACCCTCAAGGAGGGCGGCACGGTGACGTTGGTGTTCAACTACGTCAGTCCCAGCCGATGGCGTTTGGACGGTTCTGACTTCTTCTTCTCCGGCATCAAGGAGGATTTCCGCATGGAGGTAACGGAAACCATCCTCAATGGGTGCGACGATGACCGTGCTGCCGAACTGGCAAAAGAGATTGTTAAGACCGTGGGCGGCAGCATCGACTACGAGTACAAATTCCACCTCGACACGCTGACCGCACACAAACTGCAGTGGAGCTTCCTCTACCGCGACGGCCACACCGACACGTGGGAGTTCTACCGATAGGTTTTTTTCCCGTAAATGGATAAAGATGTTATTGTTTTTATGACCTGACATTTCGAGTGCGTTAAACTAATGATGGCTTGAAGTCTATTTTTTTTCTTTGGGCGACCGTGCACGCTTTCCGCTCAAATTTCGTCCTTGCGTCCTCATAACCGCTTCAATCGTTGTCGCGGAATCAAGGTAAACAAAAACGCTGTCAAAGCCCACGACAGCGTTTTTCTTTTCCCAGCCCACTTTCACTATCACCTCACTCCGTCCTGCGGTATCTGCACCCCTATCATACCGCCCGTTCTTCCGCGGCAAACCTGCCTTCAGGTACTATGCTGCTATCGGCGTGCCGCGAATATGCGTTTTAAACCTCATTACAGAATGAGGCAACGTGGTATCTTCCAAAGAGATAAAAACTTTTAATTCAATGAATAACTGATTCCGAAGCTGAAGGTGGTGCCCAAGGCGTAGTAATATTTGTTGGGGAAAGATGCGGCATTATGCCCGGCGTAGTTGAAACGGTGCTGCTCGTTGACGGAGGTGACGAGGTTTTTGTTGTTGGTGATGTTGGTCACTTTGAGGCTGAAGCCAAGGGTGTGCTTCTTGATTTTCCACGACTTGCTGAGCGAGGCATCCAAGGTGAACTGTCCTTTCAGCCGTTCTTGCGCGATGATGGCATTCAGCTGGTCGCTTCCTTCGTCGAGGTAGCCGCGGGCTTCGGGGGTGTAACGCTCGGGGTTCAGGGCAGCGTAAATCTTGTCGAAATAGTTGGCGTTGATCTTCACTTCCCAATCTTTGTGCTTGAATTTCAGGCCTATAGTGGCGGCAATCTGCGGGGTGCCGGCCACATGGTAGTTCTGCCAGTAGATGGTATGCACCACCTCTTTGCTGCCGGGTGTCAGCTCGGCATAGCCGTTGTTGGCGGTGATGGAGGCCGTCGGACGGTTGGTGTAAACAAAATCGCCCCAATTGCCCGCCATCGTCACGGCAAACATCTTACCGATAGGAATTTCCAACCCCAGCTCTACGCCGATATTGCGTTTGTTCACCCCGGTAAGCGCATAGTTGACAAAGCCTCCGTAGAGGTCGTGGTAGAAGTTGTAATGCTCGGTAACATCTTGAAAATTGGCAAAATAGAAGGATGCCCGCAGCTTCATGAATTTGTAGTTCATGCTATAGGAGAAGTCTGCGGCGAGGTCTTTTTCGCTGGTCAGATTTTGGATGAAGCGGTTGCTGTAAAGCGCGTTGACGAAGATGTTGGCGGCTGTGGGCGCGACGGTTTGCCATTGTGCGTTGATTTCGAGCGTGTTGTGCTTGTCGATTTTGTAGGCGATGCCCGCCTTGGCCCCGTAGTTGAGCCAGAGTTGCATGGGGGAGTTGCCGGCGGCCTCGTCGCGGTAGGCGCCATAGCGCATAAAGCCGGTGCGCCACACTTCGCTCATGGTGCCGTTGAGGCCGATATGGAAGCGCAGGTGCTCATACTCGCCCAGCAGCGTTGCCCACAGGTTTTCGCGGAAGATGTTGAGGGCATAGTCGTAGCCGCACTTGTCGCCCTCCACGAGGTGGGCCTCCGCATGGTCGATGTCGTAGTACTGGAGCATCGGGTCGGCCAGCGTATCGGCGTATTTGTCCTTGCTAAGCCAGTATTCACCACCCAACAAGTCGCTCACTCTCTTGAAGTTGCGTTGGCGGTAGCCCCGCACATCCAAACCGGCATAGAGGTTGATATGGTCGCTGAGTTGGGCGGTAAGGGAGGTGGCGCCGGAGATCTGCACATGCTGCGAGATGCGGTTTTCGATGATGTATTGCGATGGGCCGCCCAGTGCGGTTGACTGGCGGTTGGCCTCGTAGAGCTGCTCCCAGTTGATTTGCCGATAGTCTTCATTTTCAGCCCATTGCTGGATCACCCACTCCTGCTGTTCGGGGTCGTCGTCGAAGTAAGAGGGGAGGTAGCGGTAGTAGTCGGGGCGCGGGTCGGAGGTTTTCACGAAGTTGAAAGCCGTGGTGTTTTTATGCCCGAAAGAGCTCCCCAACGTGGTGGTTACCTGCACTTTCTTGTCGGCAGAGTTGAAAACGTGCGAGAGCAGGAAGACGGGCTCGTGTGTGTCGCGCACGCGGGCGTTGCGGCGTTTGCCCTCATACCAGCCCCAATTGGGGTTGTAGTAATGGATGCCGGTAATTTCGTAAACCTCTGGCACACAGTTGGCCTGCAGACCTTGCAGGGTGGGTGCGCCAAATGCTGAAAAGCTGAGCGAATGGCGGTTGTTGAAATTCTTTTCAAATCCCAAGAAATAGGAAAAACCGAGAAACGAGGTGCCTTTCACATAGTTGAGTTGCGTGCCGAAGCGGGCGGAGGCAGAGGCCGCCACCGACCAGCCGTTTTTGAGTTTGCCGGAGGCATAGGTGAGCATGAAACGGTGGTTGTAGCTGCCGTTGCCGAGGGTGTAGTTGGCACTCAGCTGTTTACGGAACGAGGAGGCGCGGACGTTGTAATCCGATGAGCCGCCGATGTCGCCGAAGGCAAACGGCGATGCGCTGAGGTTCAGGTGGCACTCCGCGCCGTTGAAGATGCGGGTGAGGCCGCCCCACTGGGTGTTGGAGGCGCGGCCCAGCACCAGATTTTCCATCTCCAAGCCGTTGATGGCGATGGTCTGGTAGCGCGACTCCAAGCCGCGGTTCTTGAAGTAGGCGATGTTGAACGACACGGCCGCATTGTTGGAAAACACATCATCGGCCGACTTCATCACGCCGGGGTTGTAGCCGCCGAAGTCGGCATCCTCGTCGTCAAGTCCCTCTGTATCAAACAGGAAATCGTCCACATCCTCATAATCGGTTTCGGTGCTGTCGGGCGGAACAACGACCGCTTGTCCGAAAACGGTGGTGATTCCGAAAAACAATATCAGCAGGAAAAGGGGTATTCTTTGGGTCATAGGCAGTGCAACAAAAGTCTAATAGACTTTTTGTTAGGGGGAAGGTTTAAAATGGGGGGCATGGTTCGCTGGCCTTTCGTCGAGAAGCGTGGTGGAAACTGTTGCTGCAAAAGTACACCTTTTGTGCGATGAAATCAAACCTCGATAGCTCTTTTGTGAGAGAAACCGTTGGCAAGGTGCTCCCCGTGTGCGACATATCCCAACTGATTGGAAATGATATGGGTAGTGCCAATTTGTGCGTCGATGTTGCGGTGTGAGTGCCCATAAATCCAATAGTTAATACCGCTATCAGCAATATAGTCGCCCAATTCCACGGTGAAGGCACCATTGATAGTGCTGCCGCTAAATTCCGCGGCAGTACATAGAGCTGTTGGCACATGGTGGGTGAGTACGATTTTTGTTTTTGCGGTGCTCTCTGCAACTGCCTGTTTGATAAAATGTAGGCACCGGTCGTGCTCGTGATTAAAATCGGCAGCTGTCAGAAGGTGGTCTCCGTACATGATGCGATGAAAATCGGATACATACCGCTCTGTAAAATAGGCGTTTTGAATATCAATGTGCGCCCACAAGGTGGAGGCGATAACATCTATGTCACCAATATGCTCCATGGTGTTGGAACATATCCGTACGTTTGGGAACAGCTCCACACGATACGATTCGGGCTGTGCCGCAATATCATAGAAAGCGTAGTACTCGTGGTTCCCTGGCACGGCAATTACCTGCTCAAAATGGTCGGCAGCCCATCGCCAGAAAGGATGCTTCATCAAAGCCTCCTGACCGAGATAGATGGTGTCTCCTGCAAGCAGCAGCACGTCACCTGCCACTTCAAGAGGATGATTCTTCAGGTAGCGGCTATTGTCCGACAACTCCAAATGCAGATCCGATGCAAACTGGATTTTCATAGGTTATGATTGTGATTGTTCGAATATCTCATCACGAAGCACTTCCAGATACGTTTGGACAGCGACCGCATCTACTTTAAGGGAATCTGCCAGCGATTGTATGTGATTCTCATTGTCCTTGACAAAGTTCTGAATGGCATCGTATATTTTCTGACCAACAGGTGTCGGTTCCGGATAGGCACCCGCAGCAACAAGTTTGATGACATCCGAGCGGTGTTTTCGGATGTCACGGCTGTTCACCTCCTTGCCTTCTTCACGTTCCTTTGAGAGATTGAGGTATGCATTCACTTTCAGCACAATCAATGCCAAGTTGTTCGCCACCAACAGACCGTCAATCTCTTCGGCCTGATGAACAGTGAAGTTGTAGAAATCATCGTCCATAATGATGGCAGATAAACTCTGATGCAATTCGTCAGTTGGAATGGGTTCGATGTGGAATCCGGACGGTTCGCCCAATAAATCGGAATGACGGGAAAGCAGTTCAATTTTCTGAGGATAAGACAAATTGTCATCCTGCAGAGTAAACCTATAAAGTGCATAAACAGACGAGCCCGCTTGGTTGAGGCGCTTTTCAATGCGGTAACCGCCACCCTTTATGAATTGCCAAAATGCGCTGACAAATTCTTTGGTAAGACGCTCAACCACCACTATTATGTCAATGTCGTTAGTCGCACGCGGGTGCATAGTCGTGCCAGACAATTGAATGTCACAGGCTGTTCCTCCAATGATGACAAAATTGTCCATGTAAGGCCGCATCATCTTTCTGAATAGTTCCAATCCTTTTACCATAGCTTTTCAATCATGAGTTCAACTTCCTTTTCCACACGCGGGTCATTCTCGTCCTGTAGTGACAAGGCCAGCGACAGCCGATCCACATAATTCGCATTAGTGGGGATGGGCGGATATTGCCATATCTCCACGCAATAATCGCCTTCGATAGGGTTCACATTCACAAAATCATCCACATCGTGGTTCTTCCACTGTTCCGCTGTCAATGCGACGGTGGTCGTCCCGTCAGGATTCAGTGCCGAATAGTGCGACAGCGCTGAAATGCCCGACTGCTTATATTCCTGTATGTCATTGATTCCATCGCAATATAGGCGTTGTTTCACGGGTTGAATGAAGTACTTCTTGGCCTGTTCAAACAAAGTCTTCCTATCTTCCCCAAAAACAATGTGTTTGCACTTGTCCTCGCTGGTTTCCATCGTACATAGGCCCAACCCTTCCAGTAGCCGGAACGCTCGCGTGAGGGTGACGTATTGGTACGGCGAAACTTGTTCCGTCTCCTTGAGCGTTTTGTGGTTTAGATCCGTTCCTTGTAAATAGGCCAGCAGGAGCCATTGCGCCGCTGCCGTCAGTCTCTCGCCTTTTATCGGTTCTGTTTCGCGCACGGCCATTAGCAGATTAGGCAGAAAAGCGTATTTGCCAGAAACGATGAAATACACATCCTGCTCAATAAGCCGGTTGCGCTCGACGTAGGGCAAACTCTCAAACAAAAATGCAATGGGCTTCCCAAGAATTGTGGACAGCCGTTCGACCGTCAGTTTCAACTTGCGAGGAGTGTATTTCTGCAACGGTTTCGGTTCAAGCAGGACGAAATCGCAGTCTTTGAAAGTAATGGCATAGAAGTGGAACGCAGTTCTTGCCTCCACCCAAACCTGTCGGAGTTCTCTTTTGCCAATGCTTTCCAGCCGATAGTTCTTTCCCGCAATAGTGATTTCTGTATTCATTTTTGTATCATTTTCATGCATACTGAAAACGCTGCAAAAATACAGAAAATATTTTGAATAACAATAGGTTTTGAAAATAAATCAACAATTTACCGCTTATTACCTGTCGTCGCTCTGGCTGCGCTTCCATTCGGTCCAATTCTGTGAGATTGCGGTCGAGGATGACCTGCTGGTTGCGCACCGCATTTATCTCGTGTGCCAGAGGCACACCATCTCAGTGACCCCAGACAAACGAAACGAAGTGGAGAGCAGTCTGGGGTACGGCGACCACCCGCGATAAAAGGCGTGTTGAAGACACGCGACTAATTGACCGTGGATTACGCAAATTTGGGCAGGTTGGATTGCGACGGCCCGTAGGGGCGAATCATCATTCGCCCCTACGATTCCCGCGCACATTACCATCCACCCTAAAAAACAAAAAACCGCCCCCATCTTAACGACGAGGGCGGGGGCGGGTTCATTGCAGACGCACGGCCGTGCGTCTCTACGGATGGTGGTTCACGGAATCTTTCAATTTTCAGATTCCAGTTCGTCAGTCTTTGATACAACGTACCGACAAAGCAGTATATTTGGCCAAGTTGCCGCGATTGACGGTGGAGGAGAAGAAGCCGATATTGCGATTATACACGTAATTTTCATTGTACTCCGTGGCACTTGAACAGTAGGCGGTCGTGGCAGCATTGTAGTTTCCGCTGTAATAGCCCGCAGGCACTATTCCCAAGCCAGTGGCGTTGTTGTCGGAGGGCGTATTGCCAACAGTGCAGTTGCTTGAAAAAGAATTCCATCCTGTAGTACTTGCTAATGCCTTGGCAATGTAGATGCTGGTGCCATTGCAAGCATACTCGCTCTGACTGCTCACGTAATCGGTGAGTTCCGTCCACTCGGCATCGCTCGGCACATGCCATCCTGTGGGGCATACGCCTTGCACACCGCTGGGATTCTCGCTGCTGGAGGCAGAACCGCGCATCACCGCTGCCCAGTTGTACAACAGGCCCAGAGTGGACATATTATCACTGTTGCCGCTCGGGTAGTACCAATAGGCAGTGGTTCTGGATGTGTCGGTTCCTTGTTCTATGGGAGTACCGTCGGAATAAGACGTTGTCCGCAGGTTCTCTTTCATCCAACACTGATTGCCAATTTGCACAGTATTGTAGATGTTGTTGTCGTAGTCGGTGATGGTGGCCATACCCGGGCAGGGCTGTCCGCCTTGGGGTATTACCGTCACCGTTACACTTGCCGTTCCGGTGCAGCCGTACTGGTTGGTTCCTATTACAGTATAAGTGGTGGTTTCGGCCGGAGTTGTGGTAATGGAGGCTGTGGTTTCCTCCGTGCTCCACAAGTATGTATTTGCACCGGAAGCCGCCAGTGTGGTGCTCTGTCCGGCACCGATTGAAGTAGTGCCGCTTATGCTTATTGCAACGCTGTTGCAGGGAGTGGTGAATGTCATCACCTCGCCGTAAGCGGTTCCCACCACATTGGTGACGTAAGCGCAAAGATAGTAGATGGTGTTGGGCACGAGGCCGCTGACAGTGGAGGTGTATTCACCCAGCCCCAAGCCGTCGGTGGTGTGACTGTCGGCGATGGTGGGCGGATTGTTTGTACTCCAACATACGCCGCGTGCAATAATCTCAGCGTGTCCATTGGAGGTGACATTGCCACCCGTTACAGCCGAAGTGGTGGCAATGGACTCAACAGAATGGGTGACTACTGTTGCAAGTGTAGGAATCAGCTGGCTTACTTGGCTGTTCAAAGCCTCAATCACTTGATTCATACTGTCGATTTCATTCTGCATTTCGGCAATGGTGTTCAGAATCTGCTGTAGCTGAAGATCCGTGATATAGTGGGCGTCATTTTCAAACGCACTCACCATAGCAGGAACCGAATCCATCGTGATGTACCCCACGTTGTTGTTGAAGGCCGAAATGTCGGTCGGAACTGAATCCATCGTGATGTAACCCACGTTGTTGTTGAAGGCCGAAATGTCGGTCGGAACCGAATCCATCGTGATGTAACCCACATCATTGTTGAAAGCACTCAAATCTTCTGGAATATCAGGAATCTGCGGAAGGTCAGTCAAGTCGTTGTAACTGCCGCTGAAACTATTGGCCGCACTGCCCGCATACAGCGCATAAGGTACGCTCAGCAGCTGCTGCGTGCCCTCGATGGTGTAGTTGGTGCCACCGTTCGGGTCGGTCTCGGTCTTCAGAAAGTACGGACCGTCACCCCAGTCGATGGTGGCGAAGTCGCCGCTGAGCATCGTGCCGCCGCCAATCTCCAACGTCATCAGACCATTGGCATTGGTGGTTGCGTTCTGTGTCTCCACATAGACGGCTTCACCTGCGGCACTCCCTTGCAAAATTGAAATTTGCACGCCCACCGATTGGTTGGCAATGAGGTTGTTGCTCGCATCACGCACCACGGCCTGGTACGAGAATTTCTGCGGGGCTTGGGCGAAGCTGGCCGCGATTACGCTGAAGAATAGCGTCAAGGTGATAAGGATTCTTTTCATTGTTGTTGTTTTATTGATTATTTGTTTATTCGTTGATTCGTTTGTCGCGTGTCTTCGACACGCTGATCAGACGGGTGCTTGCCGTACCCCACTCTGCACTTCGTTTGAGTGGGGTTACTGAGATTGCGTGCTTCCAGCACGCGGCGTCCCCGTTTATGCTACTCATTTGGCTATTCACTGTACCCTGTTCACTATACCCTATTCCCTAAAACGAGGTTTTCACCACCTTGAACGTCTTCATCACATCCTCCCCACTGCACACGTTAATGTAGTACGTTCCTGTGGCATACGGCGACAAGTCCAGTTGGGTGTTTTCTCCGTCTATCTGCCTTGAAAACAAGAATTTGCCATTCGCATCAAAGACCTTCACTTCACCTTCGAATTGTACATTGTCAATTGTCAATTGTACATTACCTTGCGTGGGGTTTGGGTACACCACGGCGTTGAGCGTGATACCCGGGTAATTGTCCACGCCCACCACATTGATTTCGTAGGGCTGCTGCACTCCTTCGGAAATGCTGGTGTTGCCCTCGCTATTGCTCTGCACGGCAATCTGTCCGACGCTGTAGCTCACACTGCCGCCGTTGCCATTCGCCTCGCCGCCCGTACCCACCAAGGCCGACTGCGCGGAGAGTGACATCGCCGCCAGCATGATCAATGAAATTGTGCTGAAAACTTTTTTCATAGTCTCTTTTTTATGTTTGTAATTATCATTCTTTCTATCGGTTGCCAACCGTTTCCGCTTTTCATCACAAACACAAAAAAATCCGTGAGACTCTCTGTCTGGACGGAGGCTCTGGACAAACCATGTTACAAACAAGAAAGCTCACGGAAAATATCCGTAAGCATTTCTGCTCTCTCGTGCAACATTGGGGAAATTGTCCAGATTTCCATCCACTTGAAAAGCAAGAAAACGCTTTGTATATCAGTATGTTATAATGTCAATTTATCTGTTCTTTTTGTTCAAATTTTGGTGAAACAATAGGGTGAAAATTTATTATTACTGGTTCTTTTCGGACAGGTATTGTTCTATTTGAGCTTTGAGAAGAGGAAGGTCATTATCTATAACAGATAGAACTTCTTCTTTATCCACAAGGTTATAGCCATGAACGATGAAATTACGCATACTGATGATGTCGCGCCACGGAGTCTGTTCATGTGCATCACGAAATTCTTTTGTGAGCAAATTTGCAGCTTCTCCAATTACAACCAACTGATACACAATTGCAAAATAACGGACTTTATCTTCAAGAATCTGCGCCGACTCATAGCCCTCTGCAAACTCATAGATATTATTCACACTTTCTAGAATGTGTTCTAATCTTCCTCTGTCTCTAATTGGCTCTCTCATAAATCAGAATTTTGTCTCGATCCGCAGTCTTTTTCACGAAAGGATAAAGCGTTCCTTCCGTAATCAAGTCAACTTTTTTATTGATTGTATCTTCCAATCCAAGTGCGATGGAAATATGTTTCAGCAAACTCACACCTTTCCCTGTCTTTTGGTCAAACACTACCAGTATGTCCACATCGCTGTCTTCGGTCTCCTCGCCGCGGGCGTACGAACCGAACACCCACGCCTTCAACACCGGCTGGGTCTTGAAATAGTCCTGGATGGTCTTGATCATTTCGGGTGACAACATACTTGTAGATTTTATTGCGGCAAATATACAAATAAATCTGAAAACTTTTCAGTTCTGAATTTTCAACTTTCAACTTTTAACTTTCAACTTTTAACTCTCAACTTTTAACTCTCAACTTTTAACTCTCAACTTTTAACTCTCAACTTTCAACTCTCAACTTTTAACTCTCAACTTTTAACTCTCAACTTTCAACTCTCAACTTTTAACTCTCAACTTTTAACTCTCAACTTTTAACTCTCAACTTTTAACTCTCAACTTTTAACTCTCAACTTTTAACTCTCAACTTTTAACTCTCAACTTTTAACTCTCAACTTTTAACTCCCCCTACTTCAGTCCCAGCGGCACGACGGCCTTCATGGCCTCGCGTCGGATGGTGAGGGAGACCTCCTCCACGGTGCCGGCGGTGTCGCCGTCAATGTGGAGATAGATGGGAGTTTTATCTTCGGATAAAAGTCTAAGATTTTGACATTCAATATATTGTACGATGTCTGACTTCTCAATGTTGTTGGTGAGCAGTTTGGGAAGATCGACGTTCAGCAGTTTAAGAAACATGTCCGGACGTTTCACAATGCAGACGTTGACCTTTCCGTCGTGGAGTGATGCCATAGGGGCGATGCGGACGTTGTAGCCCCACTGCGAGGAGTTGGCGAAGGTGATGAAGAAGGCCTGGGTGTGGAGGATGTTGCCATCATATTCGATGTGGTAGTCGCATGGGTCGTAGTGAAAGTAGTTCTTGAGAATATGCTTGAAATAGGTGGCGAAGCCGCGTTTGGGGTCGAGGTCGAAGTCGTAGGCGACCTTGGCGTCGAAGCCGACGCCGGCGATGCTGAAGAAGGGCTTGTCGTTGATGTAGCCGACGTCGAGTTTCTCGATCCGCAGGTCGGAGATGACGCGCAGGGCTTTCCTGACGTTGATGGGGATCTCGAGGTGGTAGGCGAGGCCGTTGCCGCTGCCGTGAGGGATGATGGCGAGGGCGGTGTCGGTGCCCACCAGTTGGGATGCCACTTCGTTGACGGTGCCGTCGCCGCCGACTGCCGCGACGATGTTGATGCCCTCGCGCACTGCCTCGGCGGCGATTTCAGCGCCGTGGCCGCGGTATTCTGTTTGTCTGACCGTGATGTCGAACTGTCTGGCGTCGAGCGTCTTGCGCGCTACCGCCCCGATGTCCGTGCTGTGTCGGGTGCCGGAGATGGGGTTGACGATGAGCCAGATCTTCTTTCGGTCGGCCATGGTTAGAATTCGGCGTTTTGCGGGGTGCGCGGGAACGGGATGACGTCGCGGATGTTGGTCATGCCGGTGACGAACAACAGCAGGCGCTCGAAACCGAGCCCGAAGCCCGAGTGCGGGGCGGAACCGTATTTGCGGGTCTCCAAGTACCACCAGACGTCCTTCTCGGGGATGTGCAATTCCTGCACGCGCTGCATCAACTTGTCGTAGTTCTCCTCGCGCTCCGAGCCGCCGATGATCTCTCCAATCTTCGGGAACAAAACGTCCATGGCGCGAACGGTCTTGCCGTCATCATTCAACTTCATATAGAAAGCCTTGATTTCCTTCGGATAGTCGGTCAGGATGACAGGCTTCTTGAAATGATTCTCCACCAGATAACGCTCATGCTCCGACTGCAAATCGATGCCCCACTTCACGGGGAAGTCGAACTTCTTGCCTGATTTCTCCAAAATGTCGATGGCCTCTGTGTAGCCGAGACGCACAAAATCGTGGGCGACCACAAATTTCATTCTCTCAATCAACTCCTTGTCAAACATGTCGTTGAGGAACTGGAGGTCATCCATATTGTTGTCCAAAGCGTATTGCACGAGGTATTTGATGAAATCCTCTGCGAGGTCCATGTTGTCGGTGATGTCGTTGAAGGCCACTTCGGGTTCAATCATCCAGAACTCGGCGAGGTGGCGCGGGGTGTTGCTGTTTTCGGCGCGGAAGGTGGGACCGAAGGTGTAGATGCTGCCCAACGAGAGCGCACCCAGCTCGCCTTCCAGCTGTCCGGAAACGGTCAGACTGACATGCTTCCCGAAGAAGTCTTTGGTATAGTCCACCTTGCCGTCGGGAGTCATGGGCAGGTTGTTGGGGTCGAGGGTGGAAACGTTGAACATCTCGCCGGCGCCTTCTGCATCGGAGGCGGTGATGAGCGGGGTGTGGAAATAGTAGAATCCTCTGTCGTTGAAATATTTATGGATGGCAAATGCCATGGCATGACGCAGACGAAGCACGCAGCCGAAGTAGTTGGTGCGGGGACGCAGATGGCCGATCTCGCGGAGGAACTCCAAGCTGTGGCCTTTCTTCTGCAACGGGTAGGTCTCGGGGTCGGCGGTGCCGTACACCTCAATCTCCTGGGCCTGTACTTCTACCACCTGCCCTTTGCCCTGCGACTCCACCAGCGTGCCGGTGACGTGCAGACAGGAACCTGTGGTGATTTTTTTCATCAACTCCTCGTCAAAACGGGAAAGGTCGGCCACAATCTGGAGATTATGCACGATGGAGCCGTCGTTCAGTGCGATGAAAGCTACGGCGTTGTTGCCTCTTTTCGTTCTTACCCAGCCTTTTACGCTGACAGTGCTACCTAATCCAATCTCTTCGTAACGCTTGATGGCGTCAATGATTTTTGTGCGTTTCATTATCTTTTAATATGAATTTTGTGATTTAAATTTTGAGAGTGCAAAAATACGATTTAATTCGGAATCAGGAATTCGCTTTCGGCAATTATTTTCACCTATCGTACCACCACCATTTTGCAGGTTTGACGGCCTCTGTCAGAACGTACTTCGCAGAAATAGATGCCTGTCGGCCACCCGCTGCAGCCCACCATTACGGATTCATTCTCCGTCACCTCACGGCGCAGAATGAGCCGCCCCATGGCATCGGTCACGAGGAGTTGTCCGCCGCCTTCACTCACCAACGTAAAGTGGTCGTAGGCAGGATTGGGGAATGCTTTCAGTGATGTAAGAAATTGTGTATTAGGATATTGTGCGATGCTAACAGGCGGAGGTGTGGTGCCAGAAAACAAGGTCACGCCGCCCGCGTAGTTGCCGATAGCCACCTCAAGATAGCCGTCGCCGTTGAGGTCTGTTACGGCCGGCACGGTGCGCAGCCCCTCGCGGTTGTAGGTGTGCCAGTCGGTTCCCATTTCACTCCAGGCCACCTCACTCCGCACGAAGGTCCCCGTAAGGTTGTTGTCGATGTTTTTGTAATAGAAGATTTCGCCCTGCTCGCTGCCGCAAAGCAGTACGGTCTCATCAGCCTGATTGCGGAAGAACCACGGTGCGCAAAAACCGAAGTAGGAGATCTCTGCATCGCGTACATCCACCCCGCCTAATGTGTCGGTAACGAATTGAAAATTACAAATATCCGTGTTGGAGGTGTTGCGAAAATAGGTGATGCGTCCGCGGCGGTTGCCCACCAGCAGGTCGGTATGGCCGTCACGGTCGAGGTCGAAAAGCTGCGGCTTGGCAAAGTCGCCGAAGTCGTGGCCGAGGTATTCGCTGTTGGGGGCTTCGAAGTCGGGGAGGGCAGGCGGCAGGTTGCGGTTGCTGAACAGGAGGATATTCCCGTCGCTGGTGCCGCACAGCAGGTCGGTGGTGCCGTTGCCGTCAAGGTCGCCGAACGCGGGATGCAGTCCGAGATAGCCGTACTGCCGCAAGCCGCCGAAGTCGTCGGTCACCCACTCGAAGGCGGGCTCTGTCTCGCTGCCGCTGTTGTGGTAATAGGTGATGGAGGAGATGAAGGTGGAGGTGAGAAAACCATTGATCAGCGCCGAACCTTCGTACCGGCCATAGTTGCCGATGAACAGGTCGGCAAGCCCGTCGCCATCCCAGTCGTAGAAAACTGGCGCGGCACCGCTGCCCACATCCATCATTTCATTTTGTAAAAAAAATTCTGTAAACTTCGCATACTGAGATTGTTCATTGATGCGATAGCCCCACACACTGTTCAGATCCTGCGATTTGTTCAGCACCGGGTCGGAGGGTGAGGCCAGCAGTTCCTCCACACCGTCGTTGTCGATGTCCACGAAGCTGAGCACCGGCATCGAGTAGAGTCGTACGGGCTGCTGCGGGTTGGGAAACAACGTGTCGATGGCCACCATCAGCGCGTCCTCCAGCGTGCCGCCATTCTGCAAAAATACGAGGTTGGGGTAGTCGATATCGCCGAGCACCATGTCGGGCAGTCCGTTGCCGGTGAGGTCGCGCACCACGATGGTGGAACCGACGTGCCGGGTGGGCTCGCTCTTCCGCCCGCAACTGCTGTTCAACAGAATGCTGTTGTCTTCACCGCCTTCCTCAAAATGTCCCCAGCATTCGTCTTCTAACTTGAAATTCAGATGGTTGCAGTCGCCGTAATTTTCCATCGAATAATTTCGATGAAGATGAACGTATTTTCCTAATAACCAAAAATTTAAGATATCTAAATCGCCATCTCCATCTACATCTTCGATGGCTAAATAGTCGTCGGGCGATGCATACAGGTTCGTGAGCTGCCCATACTGCTCCGACTGCAATTGCGTAGTCACGCATTCGAACTCCAGTTGTGTTCCTATAGATATATTATGGTATATGGTGATGCCGGCGGTGCCGTAGGTGAAGATGTCGAGGCGGCCGTCGGTGTCGTAGTCGCGAAAGATCACCCAGTCGTGCAGGGTGGGGAAGCGCTGGGCGTATTCTAACGCCAAGGTATAACTGCAACTGTCATCGATACCGTTGTTGATGAAGGTGAGCAGACGGTTGCCGTGCTTTTCAAACAGGATAAGGTCAGGATAACTGTCGCCATTCAGGTCGAAGGGGGAGCAACTTACCGAGTTAATTCCGCCGCCCCATGAAAAAAGCAACAGCCTCCCGTTGTAATGAACAGGGGGCTGCTGTGTTCTGATGAATCCGAAATCGTATAATGTTTGGGCATGCAACACCGAGCTTGCTAAAAGCAGGGTGCATAGTGCCACCAATCGGGACCATCTTCCCATTTTAGTAATGGTAGGTGGTTTTGCGTTTGCTTCTTACAACGTATGTGGTATTGATAGGACGCGAGCTCTTCGATTTGGCAGAGGTGCGTTTTTTGTAGGCTTTGCTGCGCTTGCTCTGCATTTTTTTATTCTTTGAGATTTTTCTCACATTGCGATAAGCAGGCTTGCAGTTCTCCGCCATAATGCCGGAAGTGCAGAAAATCAAGAGGATAAGAAGTATGAAGTATTTTTTGATTTTCATATCGGTTGATTTTGTTGATTTCGTCAGGCAAAAATACAAATTTTTCTTTTCAACCTACGTATGTTTATAAAATTTGTTACAAAAAATATATCCACCCCGCATTCTTACCACGCTCCGTCAAACTTGGTCCAGATGAGGTCGCCAGTCTGCCATGCCTTGTCTAATGCAGTTTTGCACTGATTATTAGTGTATTGCGTAAGGAAGCGGATGGCTGCTGCACGGTCCTTTTCCAACAGCTGGAGCGCCTGCTGCTCGGTAGCCGTCTGGTTGTCGAAGAACTCTTTCTGTAGGGGCTTCCAGGCATTGTCGATGTATTTCCGCATGTCGCCCCAACGCTGGCAGGCAAGTGTTCCCAGGCGGTTAAATCCCCACCAGGCGGCATCGCGGCTGAAACCGGTCTCGCGACCGCAGGTCTCGTACTCGTCTGGCAGGTCGCTGCAGTTGGCGTAGATGGGCACATATACCGAGGAGGCCACGTTGTCGAGACAGAACCAGCAGAGCGCGCCCACCTCGTCGGGCAGGTCGGCACGGCACTGCAAAATGGTGGCATACACCGTGAACCATACCGCAATGTTGCGCTCGCCGTGCTCGTGCCAGCCACCATTGATTTTGTGCAGCTTCAGCTCGTCGCTCTTCATGAACGGATTGGCCAGCGGCGACATCACGCTCTTGCCCTCTTTGTCGGTCACTGTCAGGTTTTTACGCATGTCGTACTCGGTGCCCTCATAGTAATCCTGGAACACGCGTACCATGTCGGAGAGCTTCACCAGCGAGTCGGGCTTCACCGAGAAGGGGTAGTTCTCCATGTTGGGATCTAACTTGAGCGAGGGGGCGAGCAGGTCAAACACGCGCCACTCCCTGCGGCGGCAGGCCATGTGCTGGCGGCTGTCGGGCGCATACGCGTAGGCGAAACGGAAGGTCTCTTTCTTTTTGTCGTACCAGCCGTTCTCTTCGGCCACACTGTACACGTTGTCGGAGGCCATGAAGTAGTCCTTGTCTTTCAGGTTGATTTCGCGGATGGTGGAGGCGTTGGCGTTCACTCCCACATGGTCGTCGGGTACGCGCTGAGCCGCCCAAACGGCGCCCATCTTGCCCTTGCCGGGACCTACAATTTCCAAATGCCACACCTCGTTCTTGTCGGCAATGGTGAGGCACTCGCCTCCGTCAATCCAGCCATACTCTTTCAGCAACGCGCCGGCTGTACGGATGGCATCCCGCGCTGTGGTGCAGCGCTGCAGCATCAGGGCACACAGCATCTGACAGTCGATCATGCCCACATCGCTCTTCAGCTCGCTACGGCCTCCGAAAGTCGATTCGCCGATGGCCAGCTGGTGCTCGTTCATGCACGGATAGGCGGTGTTGAGGTACTGGTAGGTATGCGCCACCTGCGGTATTTTTCCGGTCTCTTCGTAGCAGTAGGTCGGCATCGGGGCGGTGCCCGACGGACAAGCCTTGCGCTTGTACAACGTCACCATCTCGCCCGCCGCATGGTCGGCGGCAGGCTCCACCATGATGTTGGTGCGGCTGCGACCGCTGTCGTCGGTGTGCGAGGTCATCACACTGCCATCCGCAGAGGCTTTCTTGCCCACCGTGATGGTGGTACATTCCATGCCGTTGATTTCAAATTCTAAATCCACCTGTGCATAAAGAGTGCAGGTGAGCAAAGACAAAATAGCGGTTAGTATTCTCTTCATTTCAATTTTCAATTTTCAATTCTCAATTTTCAATTCTAATATAGATGGTTCTGATGCCATTCCCTTCACTTAATTTCACCATTTTCTTCATACAACTTGACTTTCCAGCATCTATATGTACAAAGTAAATGCCCGCTGGCCAATCTCCTGTGCCAATGGTGTAATCCCCATACAGCGTTGGAATGCCCCCATGTGGTCGGGGAATATCGCAGTAAACCAATTCTCCAATGCTGTTGAATATTTTGATGGAATGGTAAGGAACATTCCCCTCAGAACGTATGGTCAGCTGGTCGTTGAAGGGGTTGGGGAAGATGGTAGGAGTGGAAAGGGTGAGACCGTGAATGCCTGTTGTGTCAATCGGCGGGTCTTCCGGATCGTCGGGGTCGTCGGGGATGACGGTGGTGGTGTCATCCACATACAGCAGCAGCTGGTAAAGCGAGTCGCACTGGTCAACAAAGCGCACGCGCCGCTGGTACAGGTACTCACCGTCGCCATATACCCCTTGCAGGAAAAATCCGTTCTCGTAGTAGTTCTCCCCGCTGATGATGGTGTCGTGCAGCACCAGCGTGTCCATGCACTTGCTCCCCATGAAGGTGAGGTTGTCGAATTTGATGTTGCCCTGATATGCCGTCGAGAGGATGCTGTCCACGGTGATGCGAAGGTAAATCATCGGTTGGTCCTCCAGTACGGTGAGGTCTTCCAGGTTCAGATACTGCACTTCAAAGTCGAGGGGCTCGCAAGGTTTCTCTTGGATGAGATGGTAGGTGCTGCCATCGGTACTCCATTCGAAGATCATCTTCTTGAAACCGGTGTTGGAACGGGTGACAGCGTAGCGCAGCGAGATCTTGGAGTAGAGGGTGGTGGGGGTGGAGAGCACGATGCGCCGCCCTGCTGAATTGGGGTGCTTGATGCCCAAGCAATAGCCGTCGAAGGGTTCATCGCGGGGGTCGCCCAGCACCGTGCCGGTCCAGTCGTTTTTCAACATCTGGGCATAATTGGTGGTGGTGACGGTGGCAAACTGCGACGAGCCATGGGTGCCATCGGCATACAACACCGCGTTGCCGAAGTTGCCGAATCCTGCTATGAAAGAGGTTCCGTACCAGTACTGCGGCTCCTCCGCCTCATCGAAGGTCCACGAGGTGAAAGCCTCCGGTGTGGGCTGCGCCATACCAATGCTTCCAGCAATCCCAAAGACGATTGTTGCTAAAAGATTGATGAACAGGTTTTTATAATTCATTTTGAAAAGGATATAGAGGGATTTATTTTAAATACTTTCTTGTAAACCAATTATATTTGATGATGCAGTGGATGGCTCTCACCCCATCTTTCCAACCAATATGTTTGCCTTCTGCATAACTTCTTCCATAATAGGAAATGCCGACTTCGTAAATGCGGATGCCCTCGCGCTTGGCCATCTTGGCGATTTTGGCCGTCACCTCCGGCTCGAAACCGAAACGGTTCTCCTTGAAGGCGATACGCTTGATGATGTCGGCACGGAACAGTTTATAGCAGGTCTCCATGTCGGTGAGGTTGAGGTTGGAAAACACGTTGGAGAGCCAGGTCAGGAACTTGTTCCCCTTGGTGTGCCAGAAAAAGGAGATGCGATGGGGCTTTCCACCGCGATAGCGCGAGCCGTAAACCACATCGGCGAAACCTTCTACAATAGGGTGGAGGAGGAGGTTGTACTCTTCCGGATCGTATTCCAAATCAGCATCTTGCACAATTACATAATCTCCCGTTGCCTCCTCGAAACCACGGTGCAATGCCGCTCCCTTGCCTTTGTTCACGGGCTGGTCGAAATAGCGGATGTCCGCATCGGGATGTGCCTCCGCATAGCGGGCAATCGCCCCGCGAGAGTCATCCTTCGAACAGTCGTTCACCAAAATCAACTCTTTTGTAAATCCACCTATCAGATTTACTGCCAATACTTTATCAAGAATGAGATGGATGGTCTTCTCTTCGTTATATACAGGAATGATGATGGAAAGTTTCATGATGGAGTGGTGTGATGATTTTTTGCATTAATTCGGCAAAAATACGCATTTTTTTAGAATAATAGTGGTGTTTTGTCAATAAAAAAGGCCGACTTATGCCGGCCTTGTTATGGGAGCGTTGGATGACTATTTCCTGGAGTCAATATACCACTTGCCATCTTTCTTCACGGTGGCAATTTTTTCGTCCTCGTCGGTGGTGCCGTCACCATATTTTACAACACCATGAACAATGGCTGTCTCATCATCCATCTCCACTTCGCCGAAGCTGAATGATTGGATGCCTTGTCGTTTTTCCATACCCTGGATTCCCTTTTGGCACAGGGCTGTCATCGTTGCGCGGCTTTGTTCCTGCTCCTCGTCGGTTCCTTCATAATAGAAGCAGTCGGCAGCCTTTGCAGCATCACCTTTCTGAAGGGCTTTGATGTAGGCTTTCGCAATGCTTTTGGGTGAACTGTGGGTGCATCCTGCTGCCAGAACAGCGACCATGACAACGGCAATTCCTAAAATAATTCTTTTCATGTTGATAAAAATTTGATTAATAATGGGTTGATTGATAATATGTTTCAAAATTCTTTTTTCTGAATGATGAAGGGACTCTTCCAAATATCCTCCGGATAAATGACTTCGCCTTTGGCGATGATGGGCGCCTTGTGCCGCCGCTCTTCGCACAAGTCCACCCCACAATCCGCATACACCAGCCGCACCAACTCGGTGCAATACAACTGGCTGCTGTCCTCAAGGTCGTAGTCGTTGTCGAATTCCACCCGGCGCTCCACCAACCGCATCGCATGACGAGCCGCTGCATCTGCCAAAGAATCAGTACAGTGCACCCGCGCACGAGCTCCCGCCTTCGCACGATCAGTACGATAGAACTCATCAATGGCCTCGCACTTGAGCACCTCCGGCTCGCCCTCCTCCGCCTCACCCGGCACCGCGTGAATCACACACCACCCCTCCGCCGTGCGGTAGGCTATCCCGATATGCGAGTAGTCGCCCGCACTCATGTTCGTCACCACATGACTCTCGTACCCACAGCCGTTCCGAAACAACAGGTCGCCATTGCGCAAACCCACTGTGTCGTACTGCACCCGTTCGGTCGTATTTGCCGACTTGGAACATGCCGCCATGAGTGTGCACAACACGGCACTCAGCATCAGCACATTCACCAAGATGAAGCAATATGGGGCTTTGAGGTTTCTTCTCATACAGCGGCAAAAATACAAATTATTCTGTAACAGAAACCTTTTGAGAAAATTTTTATCAAAAAACTGCGGCTATCGTTCGTCAGCCCCTTCTTTTTCAAAGAAGTTGTCCGCAAAATTGAGCAGATACACCTGCGAACTGGCTCGGGTGATGGCGGTATAAAGCCAGCGGAAATAACTCTTGGTGAGCACCCCGTCGCGAATGAGCCCTTGGTCCAACAACACCACCGGCCACTGCCCGCCCTGCGTCTTGTGGCACGTCAGCGCGTACGAGAACTTCACCTGTACCGCATTCAAAAACGGATCCTCCTTCATCTTCGCATACCGCTCCCGCTTGGTGGGAATGTCCGCATAGTCTTCACTGACAGCGTAATACAATTTCTCTAAATCTGCTCTGCTTAACGATGCCCCCTCACAGGTCAGACTCTCCAAAATAATCTTGATGTCAATATCACCATGATTCGGATAGTCGCACAACCGCACGGTCACATCCGCAAAACGGAAACCGTAAAGTTCCTGTATCTTGTTGATGGACAATATCTCCAGACTGTCGCCATTGGCTATAAATCCCACTTCTTGGTCATCTTTGATCCAAAAATAGTTGTTTTTCACGGCAATCACCAAGTCGCCGGCGGCAATCTCTTCCTCTTTGTACAGAATCCGATGCCGAATCTCTTGGTTGTAGATGTATGCCCTTTTGTTGGAATAGGTGATCGTGACAATCTCTTCGGGCGTGTAACGGCCATAAAGTTCATTGAACAGTTCCTCCAACTCCTCCCCGTTAATACGCTTACAATCAGGAAATTTAGGAGCGGGAAGTATCGGAAAAGCGAAGGCTTCGTCCTCCATGCGTTGTCGCAACTGTGAGGCATTGCGCAAGATGCCTGACTCGATATTCTGCCGCGTCACATCGGTCAGCGTGGCATGCCCGGCCAGCAACGAGAAGTTGCGCTGGATGTACTCAATGGAAAGTGCCGGGCTCTCCTCGAAGTTGACGGGTGGCAACTGTGCTCCGTCGCCCACCAACAGCAACTGGCAGCCACTCCCCTCAAAAACGTATGAGAAGAGGTCGTCCATCAGACTGTTGTTGCCGAACAGCGACGACTCCGACACTCCGTCGGCAATCATCGAGGCCTCATCCACAATGAAAAGCGTATTCACCAGTCGGTTCGGTCGGCGTGAGAACTCGCTGATGCCGTCGCGACTCTTCACCCAATACAAGCATTTGTGAATGGTGTAGGCCTTCTTCCCGGAATAGATGGAGAATACCTTCGCCGAACGGCCCGTCGGCGCCAGTAGGATGCAGTTCTTGCGCACCTGCTGCAACGACCGCACCAACGCGCTCACCAAGGTCGTCTTGCCCGTTCCGGCATATCCGTTCAGAATGAACAACTGATGACCTTCCGGCTCGCATACAAACTCGGTGAGCGCACGCGCCGCCACCGCCTGCGATGCCGTCAACTCAAACGGAATCTGATTCCTGAATATCCTTGCAAACTCCAACGGACTCATCCCATTCCTCATTTTACCGTGCCCCCTAATTCTTAACTCCTTAACTCCTTAACTTCTCAACTCCTTAACTCTCAATTTTCAATTTTCAATTCTCCATTCTCAATTTAAAAAGCGTGTCCGATACCAAATATGATATTGATGGGCCTGTTGAGCCACATCCGCCCCTTGTCGGTGGGCGCGACTCCAATCCAATGGTCGCCTTCCGCCTTGCAGGGGTCGTAAATCGGCACAGCCGCATCCACACGGATGATGAAGAAGTTGAAGTCCAAACGGATACCCACGCCAGCCCCTAAGGCAATTTCTTTGTAGAAACGCCCGAAGTTGAACTCAGCATTTGGCATGTCTTCATCTTTGTGTGTCAGCCAGATATTGCCGGCATCCACAAAGACACCATACTTGATGAACTTGTACAGCGTGCCGCGGTACTCGAGGTTCATCTCTATCTTCATGTCGCCCGTACGGATGTCGTTCTTAAGATTCTCATTGGCCTCGTTGTAGTACGAGCCCGGACCCAGCGTGCGGTAGTCCCATGCCCTCATGCTGTTCGAACCGCCCAAGTAAAAGCTCTTTTCAAACGGCATTGTGTGCGCATTCCACAACGGGATTCCCAATCCGAAGTTGAACCTCGTGGCGATGGAGTTGTTTTTGTTGATGGTGTAGCTGTACCGCAGGTCTATCTCCGCCAACTCGAAATTACCATAGTTGCGTTTCGCAATCAGATAGTGCCCGTATTCATCCTTGGGAGCCTTAGCCATCGCGCAGATGCTCGACAATAACATGCCCGATGACTCCAACTTCAAACGAATGATGAGCGAGTTCCGTGTGTTGGCAAAAGGATGGATGTAGGTGAGACCGTATTTGAAGGATAATAGGATGTTGTCCTTGTATTTTGATTGGAAGTCTTTGGAATAGAGTGACATGACTTCATAAAACTCATCGCCTTTCGGACGGATGTCGATAATGCTCAAATCAGCCGGTGTGATAGTATGGGTGAGGTTGGCGGTGTAGGCTAGTGTGTAAATCAAGGCTGCATTGTAAATGCCGCGGTTGAATAAGTAACTGTCCTCGTAATGTGCACCGAGTTTAATGGAGGTCTTGTAGGTGGTGGCGTCAATTTTTTGCGTTTGTCGGAAGAAAAGAAGACGCGGGAAGTCCATTGAGACTTCGGCACCTATTTCCTTGTTTTCCCATACGAAAGCAGCCGGTTCTTCCTCGGTCTTAGTACGAATACGGAAGCCTAAACCACCATAAACGTTAATGCTGAAAAATTCAGCACTGCGAAACAGGTTTTTGTTGGTATAGGTGAGCGACAAGTCGGTTTTGTCGCTGCGGGCTTCAAATTCGATGGAAAGAGAGTGTAACTTGTTGCGTTTCATGTAGTAATAGGTGTCCAACTGCCCTGTCCTGTTGGTCGAATCGCGCTTGCCGGGATTTTCCATCAACACCACATCAAGGTAGCTGAAGTTGCGTAAGTCGTTGAGCTTCTTGCGCGAACGGGTGACCAACGATTCCGAATAGGGCTCGCCCTTCTTGGTGAGGATGTTGTCCACCAAAATTCTCGGACGGATGTCGCGCACCGGCTTGTCCTTGGCATTTTTGGGGATGGAGTCGCGACGGGTGGAGACGATGTAGTAGTTGGTGTTGTCGCTCTTGCTGCGGTGATATTTGGTGGTCAGCAACTGCGACGAGTCAGCTTGTGTGTTGAAATTCGGATAGATGGTTACATCGTTGAAGTAGAACTTGTAGGCGTGATTCTCTTTGATAGCAGGATCTTTGATGCGGTTGAAGTTGACGAGGATGTTGACAACCAGCGTTTTATGTCCCTTCTTGTCGCGGTAGTCTGCCGCATGAATGGTGTCAATGCTGAAGGAGATGATGTCGTTGGAAACATAGTAATAGCCGTTGTCGCGGATGTTGCCAACGATGCGGTCTCTCTCTTCCAACAACGTCTCGGCATTGTATTTGTCGCCCGGGTTGATGAGCCGGTTCACCGTATCTTTCTGGATGATACGCTTGTACTCGAAAATATCCACAAAATAACGGATGTCCCTGATATAATAAGGCTCACCAGCCTCCACATAATAAATCACTTCGGCCTTGTGACGGCGCGGATGCAGCTTGTTGGGGTCTTTGTAAATGATGGTGTCCCACGCCTTTGCCTCGAAATAGCCCCAGTTCTTGGTGGCCGTGTATATCTGGTCCAAGGAATAGGAAATCATGCTGGTGTCCAACAATACTGGCTCTTCACCCGCATTGCGCATCTTCTGCATGAACTTCGTGTCCTTGATGACGTTGCCCGCCGAGTCAGTCTTTGGCAAGTTGTTGACATACAGACTGGTGCGAATGGGGAATACATCCAAAAACTTCTTATTGGTGATAGGACGTACCATATAGCTGAGGTCATCCAACAATACATCCCTATTTTTGTCCACTACTTTCACACTGTTCTTGGTCAGCATGTACTCGCCGTCCTGCAGGTGCTTCGACGGATTGCAGGCACTCAACAGCAGGCCAAGAATAAGAAGGGGGAACAGGAGTCTTCGCATCGTTATCTCATATCATTAACTTCAACTCCCGGGTACTTCGACTTGTTGAACTTGAAGGTGCTGTCGTCCATGGCAGTGTTGGTGGTGAAAGTGTCGAAATAGTAGGTGTAAATGGTGTTGTCTTTCTCGTAAATGGAGGTGCGCACAATCTCTTTCTTCGCCTTATCCACCACAATTCTGATTTTGTAGTACGATTGCCCTTTCTTCGGTGTAAGGTCAATGATTTGCACCGCCTTGTTTTTTTCGGTATCTTCCCGTATGAACTTGGCAGTGAACTCTTTCGACCAGGTGGCCAGCATCTTGGCAGGATTCAAAGCGTCATCGTCGCTCTCCTCGTAGTCGTAAATTGAAACCTCGTTGGTGGATTTTTGGTAGTTCCACATCGTCGTTCCATCGCAATAAAACACTTGGTCGTCGAAGGTGATGTAGTATTGGTCTCCTTTGATGAGCGCCACACCCGACAAGGCCGACAAGGTCTTTTTCTCTTTTTCGGCTTTATAGGTGTAGTTGATCTTCATCGTGGTGAAACCTTTGTACTTGGTGTCCAGCTCTTGCATGATGGCATTGGCGCCCCCGTCGGTTTTTTGGGCAACACCCACCACCGTGAGGCTTAGCATGATCAGGATGACGATAATCTTTTTCATAACTGTACTTTTTAGAAGGTTATCGAATGTCGTTCAGGAAGTTATGGCAGATTTGCGGGAAGACGGCCCGGAGACTGTCCCGCCAGTCGGGAATGTCGAAGTGGAAGTCTTGTGCCGTTTTAGACAGGTCGAAAAGCGAAAAGTTGGGTCTTGTGGCCGCCGTGGGATATTCAGCGGTGGTGATGGGATTGACTTTGCAGCGTTTTCCCATCTCCTTTTCTGCCAACTGCATAATCTCACAGGCAAAGTCATACCACGAGCATTTTCCGCTGTTTGCAAAATGATATACTGACACATCTTTCAGATTATCAGAATTTTGCAGGATGCGGATGAGCAGGTTTGCTAAGTCGGCCGCCAAAGTGGGACAGCCTACCTGGTCATTCACTACCCCAATGTTTTCTTTGGTGGAAGCCAACCGCAGCATGGTTTTCACAAAGTTGTTGCCGTAAGGGGAGTAGAGCCATTCGGTACGCACAATCACGGCCTTGCAGCCACTGCGCATGATGGCCTGTTCGCCCGCCCATTTCGACTTCCCATATACCGATAATGGATTCGGCATCATGTCGGGCGTGTAGGGTGTTTTGCTCTGACCATCAAATACATAGTCGGTGGATACGTGTACCAGCATTGCGCCTGCCTCTTGGGCAGCCTGGGCCAAATTTGCAACCGCTGTCTCATTCAGCAGGTAGGCCTTCTCCACATCACTCTCGGCCTTATCTACCGCCGTGTAAGCCGCCGCATTGATGATGCACTGCACCTTTTCGCGCCGCATCATCTCCCGTATGGCATCCGGCTGCGTGATGTCCAACTCTTCCACATCCGTAAAGATAAAACGGAAATCTTCAGAATATTGAGGTGCAAGGGCTTGTAAGCTTTTGCCTAACTGACCGTTAGCACCGGTTACGAGGACGTTTTGCTGCATGTTAAAGGTGTAGAATTTTTCAGTTTGCAAAGGTACAACAAATCTTCCAATGCACCGCAGCCACAACTCAATTCATCCCTGAAATTTTACGGAAAACTTTCAGTGCGTAGCGGTCCGTCATTCCCGACAGATGATCCAATACCACGCGCAGTTGGTAATAGTCGGGCAACTCCTCAAAACGGGTCACCTCACACTCTTTCAGAGCCACCTCTACAATACTATTAGACAATAGTTTAAGTGCTCTTTTCCGATATTCTTTTCCTTTTATAAATAATGAGGTGATGAAAAAGTCCAAAAGCCCCCTCAATACATTGCTGCCCAACATCTCCAATTCATAAATGCTTTCAATGGAAAAGATTTTTTCAATGCAGAATATCTGTAGATGATTCGCCAATGGAGAATCCGCAAAGATAAGTTCTTGATTGTATGTCCCTTTCTCGATTTCTTCAATATGAACTTCAAAATTGTGAAATGCAGTCTCTACTAATTTTGTAATCAATGAATTACGGATGTTGGTAATTTTGGCTTTATCGGGAATGTCCTCTTTCAGAATGTCGTAAATTAGCGGAAAATCTTGCCCGATGGCCTCGCTCAGCATGTCGAGACTGTACAGATTGTTCTTGAAACCGTCCTCCAAATCCATGGTGAGATAGCAGATGGAATCGGCGGCCTCCACCAGATAGCACAGCGGGTGGCGTACTATCCGTCCATCCACCATTAACCCACATTGCGCTGCAATTGACTGTAAATAAGTTTTTTCCGACTGAAAAACGCCTACCTTTTTGGTTTCAATGCGGCTTTTGTCTATCGCACCAAAGTTGGGATACTTGACGCAGGCGGCCAACGTAGGGCAGGTGAGGTTCAACCCATAACAGTCGTTCACACTCTGCAGTTTGGTGAGCACACGCAGCCCCTGCGCGTTGCCATCGAAATGGATGAAGTCGCGCTGCTCCTCTTCCGTCAGCTGCAACGGCACATCTTTCCGGGTGAAAAACTCCTTGAAATAGTCCTGGATGACCGTCTCGCCGAAATGTCCGAACGGCGGGTTGCCGATGTCGTGTATGAGACAGGCGTTCTCCAAGATGAGGGTGATTTTACGGAAAAGTTCCAGCGTGTCGCAGTTTGCACGTTGCTGTATGACAGGACTTTCGCAGCAGCGGATGCTGAATGAATGGCCCACCGACATCACTTCCAACGAGTGGGTGAGGCGCGAATGGATGTTGTCGTTTTCGGTAAGCGGAAATACCTGCGTTTTGGCGTGCATACGGCGGGTGGCCGGACTGAAGATGATGCGCCCGAAGTCGCTTTCGAAGGCGTTGCGGGCATCGGTCTGCCGCTGCGACGGACGGATGCGTTCTGTGGTGAGGAGCCGGTTCCAGTCCATCATTACAGCTGTACTAAGGCCGCGGCACCGAGGATGGCAGCGTCGTTGGCATTGAGTTGGGTGGGGAGGATGGCAATTTTGCCCTTTTGCATACAGAGCAGGTGCTCGTTGAAAATCGCTCGCAGCGGGTCGATGAGCCAGCGCCCCGCATTGAGGATACCGCCCATCAGGAAGATAGCCTCCGGCGCTAACGTGGTGGCGGCATTGGCAATGCCGATACCCAGGTGCCATGCGGTAACCTCCCAAGCGCGGATGGCCATCATGTCGCCCTTGTTGGCCGCTTCCGTCAGCCAGCGGCAGTCAGCTTCGATGTAGGCCTCACGTCTGTTTTCTTCACATACCTCTCTGTAATTCTGGATGATACCGCGTGCTGAGGCGTACTCTTCTAAACAGCCTTTCCGGCCGCAGGTGCACAACCGACCGCCCGGGTGCAGGATGGTGTGACCCACCTCGCCGCCAAAACCGTCGTGCCCATATACCAACTTGCCGTCGGCAAAGATGCCGCTGCCCACGCCCGTGCCGAGCGTGATGACGATGAAGTCGTTCATGTTGCGGGCCCCGCCATACACCTTCTCTCCCAATGCCGCCGCGTTGGCATCGTTGGTCAGCGCTACCGGCACCGGCAGTTGCTCGCCCAACAGCTTCGCTAACGGAACCACCCCCGTGAAGACGAGGTTGGAGGCGTGCTCAATGCAGCCGGTGAAAAAGTTGCCGTTCGGCGCCCCGATGCCAGCTCCTGCTATCTCGCTGAAGGTGAGGTTTCTATCGGCTACTAACTGGTGAATGGCAGCCGCCACGTCGGCTACATACGCACCGATTTCCGTGTAACGGCCCATCGGCAGGTTCTTGCGCGCCAGACAATGTCCGTCGCGGTCCACCAGCCCGATGTCGGTGTTGGTGCCGCCCATGTCAATGCCGATCGCGTAGGGTTTGGTTTCGTTGCTCATCGCAGGTGTTTTGGAATGGTTTATTCTTCGTTGGCGGCCTCCGCACGCTGGCGGGCACGCTTACGCTCAATATCGTTCAAGATGATTTTTCTGACTCTCAACGACTTGGGAGTGACTTCAAGGTACTCGTCATTGGCGATAAACTCCATGTACTCTTCCAATGAGAGTTTTATAGCAGGAGCAATACGCATCTTTTCGTCCGAACCGGCTGCACGCATGTTGCTGAGCTGCTTCGACTTACACACGTTAATCACCAAGTCGTCCTGACGGATATGCTCGCCGATGACCTGTCCCTCATACACCATGTCGTTGGGCTCGATGAAGAACGAGCCGCGGTCTTGCAGTTTGTTGATGGCGTACGGGAACGACTGACCGGTCTCCATGGAGATGAGCGCGCCGCAATGACGGCCCGGAATTTCGCCCTTCCACGGCTGGTATTCCAAGAAACGGTGCGACATGATGGCCTCGCCTTCGGTGGCGGTGAGCACTTGGTTGCGCAAACCGATGATACCGCGCGACGGAATCTCAAAGTTGAGGTGGATGCGGTCGCCAACGGTATCCATGGAGGTCATGGTACCTTTCCGGCGCGAAACGTAGTCGATGACACGGCTGGAGAACTCTTCGGGCACCAGCACGGTGAGTTGCTCAACAGGTTCGCATTTTACCCCGTCAATCTCTTTTACAATTACTTGAGGCTGACCCACTTGCAATTCGTAGCCTTCGCGACGCATGGTCTCGATAAGCACCGACAAGTGCAGAATGCCACGTCCGAAGACGTTCAAACGGTCAGGGGAGTCGGTCTCTTCCACGCGCAAAGCCAGGTTTTTCTCCAATTCGAGGAAAAGTCTGTCGCGCAAATGTCTGGAAGTTACATATTTACCCTCTTTTCCAAAGAAAGGTGAGTTGTTGATGGTGAACAACATGCTCATGGTGGGCTCGTCCACCTTGATGGGCGGCAGCGGCTCGGGATTCTCGAAGTCGGCGATGGTGTCGCCAATATCGAAGTTGTCCAAACCCAACACAGCGCAGATTTCGCCGGGGTAGATGGTCTGTTTCATCTTCTCTTTTCCCAACCCCTCAAAAACATATAACTCCTTGATTTTGGATTGGATATGGGTGCCGTCGCGCTTCACGAGGGTGACGTTCTGCCCCCAGTCCAAAGTACCTCTCTTCAGTTTGCCGATGGCGATACGGCCTACGTAGGAGGAGTAATCCAATGAGGAAATCATCATCTGAAGATTACCTTCTTCCACTTTCGGGTCGGGAATCACTTCAATGATTTTTTCCAAAAGATAACTCACATCCTCGGTGGGCGTTCTCCAGTCGGGACCCATCCAGCCTTGCTTGGCCGAACCATACACAGTTGGGAAATCCAGCTGGTCGTCGGTGGCACCGAGGTTGAACATCAGCTCAAACACAGCCTCTTGCGCCAGTTCCGGGTTGCAGTTGGGCTTATCCACTTTGTTGATGACCACGATGGGTTTCAGTCCCATCTCGATGGCCTTCTGGCACACGAAGCGGGTTTGCGGCATCGGTCCTTCCAAAGCGTCCACAATCAGCAGCACGCCGTCGGCCATGTTCAACACGCGCTCCACCTCGCCGCCAAAGTCGCTGTGGCCGGGAGTGTCGATGATGTTGATTTTGTAGTCCTTATATCTTACGGAAACATTCTTCGACAAGATGGTGATGCCGCGTTCGCGCTCCAGATCGTTGTTGTCGAGCAACAACTCCTGCTGTTGCTGGTCCTTGCGGAACAGGTTGCTCTGGTAAAGGAAACGATCCACGAGCGTAGTTTTGCCGTGGTCAACGTGGGCGATGATGGCTATATTCTTGATTTTCTGCACTGTATGTTGTTTTTCGTTGTTTTTTAATAAAAGATGAATTATTTCTTGTTGCCCTGATTGGCGACTGCGTCCATCAGCGCTTTCACTTTCTCCTCATCAGCGAGGAAATAGTCCTTCTTAAGTTGCATGTTGTCATCGAATTCGAAGACGTACGGGATGCCGGTGGGCAGGTTGAGACCGATAATGTCCTCATCGGAGATGTTCTTGAGCACCTTGATGATGCCGCGCAGACTGTTGCCGTGGGCGGCGATGATGATGTCGTTGGAGCTTTTCACTCTGGGAAGAATGACGTTCTCCCAGTAAGGGATGATACGGGCGATGGTGTCGCAAAGTGCCTCGGTGTGAGGCTTGGCCATCGGGTCGTCGATGTTCTTGTAGCGCGGGTCGAGGGCGGGATTGCGCTCATCGTCGTCGCTCAAGCTCTCCGGACGGATGTCGTAGCTTCTGCGCCACTGTTTGATCTTTTCAGGACCATATTTCTCGGTCATTTCGGCTTTGTTGAAACCCTGGAGGGCGCCGTAGTGTTTCTCGTTCAAGCGCCAGCTTTTCTCCACAGGAATCCACAGCTGATCCATCTTTTCCAGAACGATGTTCAAGGTCTTGATGGCGCGTTTTAAGAAGGAAGTGTAAGCATATTCAAATTGGAAACCAGCCTCTTTCAGTGCGATGCCAGCCTCTGCAGCCTCCTGTAATCCTTTTTCAGAAAGATCCACATCCGTCCAACCTGTAAAGAGATTGGCTTTGTTCCATTCACTTTCGCCGTGGCGAATCAATACTAATCTGTGCATATCTAACAATTAATAATTTACAATGTACAATTTACAATTATTCTCAATTTTCAATTCTTATTTTCCCACTCGGTTGTTTTCGGGGAAGATGACTGTGGGTTTGAAGGTTTTGGCTTCTTCGAAATCCATGGTGCAGTAGGAGATGATGACCACGATGTCGCCCACCAGCACTTTTCGGGCCGCCGGCCCGTTGAGACAGATGACGCCGGAGTCGCGTTTCCCTTTGATGACGTAGGTTTCAAACCGTTCACCATTGTTCATGTCAAGAACCTGAACTTTCTCATTCTCAATGAGATTAGCGGCCTCCATCAAGGTCTCATCAATGGTGATGCTTCCCACATAGTTGATGTCGGCTTCGGTAACTGTGACGCGATGTATTTTTGATTTAAGAACTTCAATCTGCATGACCGTAGTACTTGTTTATTTTGTTGATTGATAATTATTTATAACGAATATTGTCGATAAGTCTCACTTGGTTGGCCCACACGGTGATGCAGCCCACCACGCCGTTGCTGTCGTTGAGATCGGCGACGGGCTGAAGAGTTTCATCATCCACAATCTCATAATATTCCAGGCGGAAAAGGTCATATTTGTTGATTTCCTCTTCCACAAACTTTCTGATTTCCTGTGTGTTGGTGGTTTTGAGCTGGGTGGAGGCTTTGAGGATGCGGTAGATGTTGGCGGCTGTGGCTCGCTCTTCTTCGGTGAGGCGGCGGTTACGCGAGCTTAATGCTAATCCGCTGGCTTCCCGCACGATGGGGCAGGGAACAATCTGCAGGTTCAGTCCGCATTGGCGCACCAGCGTCTTGATGACTGCGATTTGTTGGAAGTCTTTCTCACCGAAGTAGGCGCGGGTAGGCTGCACCCAGTCAAAGAGTCGCTTGACGATGATGCCCACGCCGTTGAAATGGCCGGGGCGGGCGGGACCTTCCATCACTTCTGCCACCGGTCCGAAGTCGTACTGTTCGGTGGCGGGCACGCGGTAAACCTCCTCCACAGAGGGTGCGAAGACGATGTCGGCATAGTCGCTCACCAGTTGCAAATCCTGCTCTAATGTGCGAGGGTATTTCTCCAAATCCTCCGCATTGTTGAATTGCGTGGGGTTTACAAAGACGGAGACCACGCAGAGGTCATTCTCTTTTCTTGCACGTTGGATAAGCGAAAGATGGCCTTCGTGCAAAGCTCCCATGGTGGGCACCAAGCCGATGGTCTGGTTGGCGCGGTGTGCCTGTTCGAGTTTATTTTGTAAATCTGAAATCGTTTCAATCAGCAGCATAATCCAATTTAGTTTTTATAAAAAATTGAATATCAATAAATTATAAATTTTTCTTTATGAAGAAAATTAACCGACAAATTTACACGATTTTCTGAAAAAATTGATGATTTTTATTACCAAATATCAATTTTTCACCTTCGAAAATTTGCTTTCAATTTTCAATTTTCAAATCTCAATTTGTCAGAGGTCATCGGCGATGATTTCGCCTCTCGGGTTCCGCACGGTGTAGTGGGTGAATCTCTCGTCGGCATCGAAGCCGCTGCCGTTGTAGATGGTGCCATCGGAGCGCACCTGCCGAACGGGCACATCGGAATAGATTCTGCGGAAGCGTTTGTCCCACACGATTTTTTCCGTGAAGATGGTGTCGCCTTTCTTAAGGTTGGTGATGACCACATTTTTCTGCGCTTCCATGCGCATATCCCTTTCAGCATTGATGGCGTAATCGGCTTTCATCACTGCTTCTGGATTTCCGAAAACGTCGTACGAAATGATCTCTATCCCTTCGGGGCAATCCATATAGGTATGGTCGCCATAATATTTGTTGAGGATGGGGGTGCGGATTTCAAAATTCAGTCTTCCCGAGTCGCTGTAGGTGAGGTGCAGGTCTTCTGCCGACTCGTCGGGATATTTGCCGTGATAGGAGAGGAGCTTGTTTTTGGAGAACTCCTCTTGTTTGCATGAAACAAAAATCACCCCCAATGCCAGGAGGCAGGGGGCGATTTTTATGAATGTTTTTAAGATACGCATGGTTAGCGTACGGTGGTGTTCTCGTTGATCCAGCCGCCTACGTGGTAGCTCTGGCCGGGTTGGAGGTTGTTTTCCACGAGGGTCTTACCGCTGACTGCGGGGAGACCAGCGCGTTTTCTGGCGCATTCGTTGGCCAGTGACGGGTCAACAGCCTGTGCCTTGTTGTACTTGTCAGCAGCAGCCCAGTAAACGGCGCTTGCGATGACACCCTCACCACCGTTGGTGTACTGGTTGAAGGAGTTGCGGTACATGTCGCCAATCAGGATGTAGGGACGACCGAACTTCGGGTTGCATCTTGCGGCCTCCAAGGCGTGGGTACGGGCGGCGGAGAAGCTGCCTCTCACCGATTCGATAGTAGCGATGAAGTAGTAGGGCTGAGCCTTCTCTTCGTTGGTGGTGTACAAGCGGATAGCTTCATTGAAGAAGTTGATAGCATTGTCATATTTCTTCTTCTGGAACTCTTGTACGCCAAGGAAGAAGGCGACTTTTCCGCTCGGTTCGGCCTGGTGCAGGATGTAAAGAATGTCGCTGTACATCTGTGAGGCGCGGCAGAGGGAGTCTTTGCTCAAAATACCAAGCATCTTCTTGAGGGCCTTCAGGTCATCCTTGTTCTCCTCGAACTTTTTCTCGTAGATGCCGAGCAGGATGCTACCGTTGGCGTAGGGGCCGAAGCCGTTCTCCAACTTGGCCGTCACTTTCCTGTAAGCGTTGATAGCATTGACACGGGTAGTGGTATCTTTTACCAGTTTCTCGACAGCTTTGTCATACTGCATTTTACCAATCTGGTTGTTGGCCAGCTGACTGTCAAGAGTGTCGAAGTCGGCGAGTGCTTTTTCGAAAGCCTCTTGGTTGGAGATGATGGCGTCGTCGATGTACTCGGTGGCACGCTCGTAAGCATCAATCACGTAAGTGGTGTCTTTGGTCTCCTTGGTTTTGTGGACGGCTAATTGGAAGTATGCTTCCCAAACAGCCGGCTGGGTGTTTTCTTTCTCCAACTCCACAGAGGTGACGAAATCCTCGAAAGCCTGGTCGCGGAGTTCCTTGTTGGAAGCGCGGTATTTGATGGTGTAGTAGGCCTTCCATCCCAGACCTTTACCGTAGGAGTAGTACTGCGGATGATAGGTGCTATACGCGGTCTGAGCCCAGATCAAGGTGTCGATCAGGTGTTCTTTGCGTACGGAATCTTTTTCGGCTTTGACCATCTTTTCGAGCATGGTTTTGCCATAGTTGAAGGTGCCGCTCCATGCGCAGGGGCAGGTGTTGACGATGTATTGGAACGGAACGTAGGCCTCTTCGTACTGTTTCTGGTTGTAGAAGGTGCGGAAGAGGGTGACTTGCTCGGCGCATTTCAGCGAGTCTTCCTCGGTGGCGCCATACTTGAACGGGCAGGGGTTCTGCGCGGTGGCGGTCAGGGCTACGATGACCGCAACTAAGGTTAACAGTGTCTTTTTCATAGTCATTATAAATTTTGAATTATTCTAATTTCACTCTTTGATACCATTTTTCTTGCAAAGTAAAATGCAAGGAGAATCTAAAGTAATTTTCTCTGAGCAATTCGTTCTGTAAAGTACCCATCTGTCCGTACTCGAAGAGGATACCCATTGAGGAGTTGCTGTTGTACATCCTGAGGGGGAATCCGAGTCCGACAGAAACACTGAAGTCGTTGATTGATCGTTCGTTGACGAAAATCTGTCCAGTGCAGTAGCGGAAGCCGGCACGGAATCGGATCTTGTTGAAATAGTTGGTGGAAGCGGAGTTGGGAACAAATTGGAAACCCGCTGAAACGGTGATGGCATCCTGAAGGTTGCCGTTATTGTTTTCGTTGAGATAATAGTGCGACCAATCCTGCCATGTCACATCAGCTGTCACTAACCATTTGTCGCGGTATTGGTAGGAAAAGCCTCCGCCAATGGACTGTGGTGTCTGCATTCTCCCTTTGTTTTCTTTGAAATCCACGGTGTCGTTCAGCGATGCGCTGGCACCTGTCCCTTCGTAGTTGTAGGTGAGCAGTTGGCTCCGTGTCTTGATGAAGGCGCTGTTCTCGTACACTACGCCCAAACCGATGGTGTGAATTCCCTTAATGGTAGCAAAATATTGAAGGCCGCCCGACAGGTACAGACCATCTATGTTGGTGGTGTTGTCCACCATGGAATGGAAGAAGTAACTGCCGTCAAATTCGGCGGTTTTGGTGTAGTTGAGCCGTCCGAACAGGTAGGAGACGTTGAGACCGATGGAAAGACCTTTGCAGATTTTGAAGGCGTTGCCCCAGTACAGTTGCAGCAGGCCGCCACTTCCTTTGTAGTTGTAGGTGACCGTCACGTCGTTGGGAAGCACCTTGCTGTCGGCGATGTTGTAACCGAGATTGCTGAAGGGCAGGATACCTGCAGAGGTGCGCCAATGCCTTGTTACCGGCAAGCCTAAAGTGATGTAGGCAGGGCGTGCGAAGGTGGTCTTTTGGGTGACTTCGGCCGTCTTTAACGTGCTGGAATAGATGCTGAAAGAGGCATCCGCAATGAAAGAAAGCGAGTCAAAGGCAACGTACGAAGCAGGATTCTTGAAGTTGATGAGATGGGGATGCTGAACCGCATATCCCACTTTGCCCATGGCATCGTAAGCTCCTGAGGTGATATTGCTGGGCAAACCGTACCCATATTTGGAATATGGGGTGCTAATCTCGTTCTGCGCATGGGCATAAATGCAGAATGCGACTACGAAAATCGCGGACAAGATTATCTTATATTTTGCCTTTAGCATTGAATATCAATATTTTATAAAGTCCATATAGGACGATATTAGAGGCGGCAAAGATAGGAAATTTTATTGAATTTTGCAAATCATCTTTATTTCCACCTGTAAACACCACTTTTATGGTCTCATATTGCTGCTGATAGCGCTCGATAATGCCGTTAATTTCATCCACAATTCCGTAGGTCACACCGTTCAGGATGCTCTCTTCGGTGGTGGTTCCTGTCAGTTTACTTGCAGGCTGTCGCTCCACTTGTGGGAGGCGTTGGGTGAAGTGGTGCAGGGCAGCGAGCCGCATGTCCAGTCCGGGCGAGATAGAGCCGCCGAGATAGTGGCCGTCGGCAGTGACGAAGTCGGTGACGAGGCAGGTGCCTGCCTGGATGGTGAGGACGTTCTCGTGGGGGAAGAAGAAGTGGGCGGCCACCGCGCTGGCTATGCGGTCCAAGCCGAGCGTTTGTGGCGTTTGGTAGTCGATTTGGATGGGGAGGGGAGTGGTGTGCGTGAAATCGGTCAGTAGCGTGCGTTCGGCTAACAGTTGTCGGATGTCGGCGCGCTCTGCCCCCACACTTGATAGGATGGAGTGTGTAACTTCGTATTTCTCAATTAGTTGTGTAATTGTTTCAGTTGGCAGCAACTGCTCGGAAACCACGGCTAACTGCTCCCCTTCGGAGGAGAATACTGCCGCTTTTTGCCGCGTGTTGCCGATATCGATGGCGAGATACATATTTTACATGAATTTTTTCAGAATCGTTTTGGCCTCCTCCAATTTGGAATCCAGCAGTTCACGGGTTTGGGCTTCCATCAGGAGTCGGAGATAAGGCTCTGTGTTGGAAGGTCTTATGTTGAACCACCATTCTGGGAATTCAATTCTATATCCATCGAAATCCATGTAGCGCGTACATTTTTCTTGGGCCATAAAATGCTCTTTCATCGCTTCCATGGCCTCTTTTTTCTGTTCAATTCTGAAGTTGATTTCGCCGGAGTTGGCGTAGGTGGCAATTTGTGCGATGAGTTGGGAGACCGAGATTCCTTTTCTTTTCATGTCGCTGATGATGTGCAGGATGACCTGTGCGGCGATCATGGCGGAGTCGGAGTAGTAGAAGTCGCGGAAGTAGTAGTGTCCGGCGAACTCTCCGCCGAAGGCACCATCGATTTCGCGCAGTTTCATGGCTGCGTAGGCGCGCCCCACACGCCAGATTTCCACTTCGCGTCCGAGTTTTTCAATATATTCGGTCACTGATTTGGAGGTGCGAATGTCCTGGATGACTTTCCCCTGCACGTTCTTTTCTTTGATGAAGTAGAGTCCTAACACGGCAATCATCAGATCCGGTGGGATGAAGGTGCCTTTTTCGTCCACGAACATCACGCGGTCGGCATCGCCGTCGAAGATGACACCAATGTCGGCTTTTTCCTTCAGCACGAGGGCTTGGAGGTCTTTCACGTTCTGGGGTTCGAGCGGGTTGGCTTCGTGGTGTGGAAAGGTGCCGTCCAATTCATCATACAGATATACAGGACTTTGTCCAAAGATATCCTTCACCAGAATTGTTGACATACCGTTGGAGCAGTCCATGGCAATCTTGAGGTTGCTGGTGTCGTGGGCAAACTGCCGTTGGAATTCGAGGTATTCTTCCTTGACGGGGTGGGGAATGATTTTCCCTTTCGGTTGTGTGGGGTGGGGCGTTTGTTGGATCATCTGTTCCAGTTTGCCGAGACCGGTGTCGTAGCCGACGGGGAGAGCGTTGGTGGTGGAGACTTTGAGCCCGTTATGTTCTTTGGGGTTGTGCGATGCGGTGATCATGACGGAGGCATCGAAGCCGTGGCGGGCGGTGAAGTAATAGACCATCGGGGTGGTGGTGAGTCCCATGTCGTAGGCATCGGCGCCGGCGTCGGTAATGCCGCGGGTGAGGGCTTCGAAGATGGCGGGTGAAGAGGTCCGCATGTCGCGGCCTACCAGCACTTTGTTGACTTTCAGCAGTTCGGGAAGGAAGAACCCGATGCGGTAGATGTCGTCGAGGGTGAAGTCTTTTCCGAAGACTCCTCTGAAATCGTATGCTTTGAATGCGCTCATAGTGGTTGGAATTATGGTATGAAGTGGGTTATTGTACTATTGTTCTTGACTGACGAGGTTTTCCCAGCGGTAGAAGGCGTAATTTTTGATGTCGAAAAGGATGTTGTAGAAGATTCGTCCCCAGTAGTTTTTGGTGCTGAAGCCGCTGGGCAGTTTGATAAATTTTTCGCAGAGGACGATTTTTTTGGTGGCGGTTTCCGCTATGGTCACCCAGACGGAGCCGGTTTTGCTCTCGGCATCGAAGGATTCGACGATGAAAAGGAGGGCGAACCGGTGCTGCTGCGGTATCTCTATAGTGTTGATATACTGTTGGATGTGCTCTTCATCGAGAAGGTCGTTGAGGTGGATATGTTCGCGGAGGATGCTGGAGAGGCGGATGGAGCGGTTTCTTTTGGAGAGGGTGGAGAGGTCGTACGACATGATCGGTTTGCGGAAGCTGAGGCGGATGTCATATTTTTTCTGATCGGAGATGATGAGGAGGTTCCACTCGTTGAAAAGCTGGCGGAGGTTGTCCTGGGAGATGTCAAAACCCTTCTTGGTGAACTTGGCTTTGGAGAAGTCGATGCCGAGCCACAAGATTTCCTTTTCGGAGAGAAAGTCTGTGAAGAGTTTTTCGTTGAGGAGCATGGCGGTTTATTTAAGCCGTTGGAGCCAGGAGTTGGGGTTGAGGTAGGTGGTGCCTTTGGTGATGAAGAAGGAGAGTTCGTAGGTGCCGGTGGCAGATTTCTTGGCTACGGTGCCGATTTTCTGTCCGGTGTTCACCTCTTGTCCGACCTTGACGGTGACGCCGGTGACGTTCTGGTAGGTGGTGAGGTATTCGCCGTGGCGGATGATGATGAAGTAGGAGCCCTCGAAGCTGCGGATGGTGGAGACGGTGCCTTTGAAGACCGCCTTGACGTCGGCGTTGGCGTGGGTGAGGAGCTCGATGCCGTTGTTGTATAGGGTGACGGAGGGCGCGTCAGGGTGCTGGTAGGTGCCGTAGTCGAGGGTTTTGGCGCAGGCGGAGACAGGCCATGGGAGTTTGCCTTTGTTGCTGGCGAAGCTGTTGCTGAGTTGTTGTTCGGCGGGGGTGAGCACGATGGTGGGAGTGCTGGACTTGCCGCCCGACTTGCCGCTGCTGCTGGTGGTGGTGCCCGACTTGCCGCCGGACTTGTTGCTATTGGCCTTTTGTTTGGCTGCAGCTGCAGCTATTTCCTCATTGATAGCTTTCTTGATAGCGGCATCAAGGCGCCCCTTTTCCTGTTGTTTTTTCTTGATTTCGGCTACAAGGTTTGACTCTTTTTTCTTGAGTTCTTTGGAGAGTTTCTCGACCTCCCGTCGTTGCTGTTGCTGCTTGGCGTTGGTGGCCTCTTGTTCGCGCATCACGCCCTGTTTTTCGTTTTCTATCAGCGTGAGTTCCTCGCACTTCTTTGCGATGCCTTCGCGGGTGGCGGTGATTTCATCCACCTTCTGTTTCACGTCTTTCGAATACTCCACGTAGAAATGTATCCGTTTGAACATGTCGTTGTATTCCTCGGCGGAAAGGATGAACAGCAACGGGTCGTTTTGTCTTCTGTTTTTGAAGGTGTTATAGACCACACGGGAGTAGTCCTCGCGGAGGTAGGTGAGCTTGCGGGTGAGACGGGAGGCTTCGTTTTCGTTCTGCCGGCGCTCGTCGGCGAGGAGGTCGATTTCGTTTTGCAGCTCCGTCATGTACATTTCACGAGTGGCAATCTGGTCGCGGAGCACGCACAACTGCTGCTGTGAGGCCTTCTTGTTTTTCCGTGTCTCGTCAAGCAGTTTTTGCTTTTTGTTGATTTCGGTCTGTATCTTCTGTTTGTCCTTCTTCAGCTGGTCGCTCTTCTTGCTTTGCGCTACGAGTCCGCAGTAGGTCAGCGAGAAGAGTGAGAAGATGAGTAGAATCCAAATTTTCTTCATATTGCTTTCTTAACCAAGTTATTAATACCCAATTTTACAATTTACAAAGATAAAACTATTTGTATCATATTTTTATTGTAATTCCTGAATTTTTTACACAATTCATTGTGAAAAAAGATGTATTTTTGCAGCAAATTTCTATAGATGAAAAAGCACGTTCCAAACCTCATCACCAGCTGCAATTTGGTCTCCGGCTGTCTGTCGATTTTGTTCGCTACGCGAGGCATGTTGGATGTGGCCTCCCTGCTGATTTTGCTGTCGGCGACCTTCGACTTTTTCGACGGTTTTTCGGCTCGCATGCTGAAGGTGCAGTCGCCGATGGGCGTGGATATGGACTCGTTGGCGGATGTCGTATCTTTCGGTGTGGCTCCTACGACCATTGTGTTCGTATTCCTGACGCAGTTGGTGGACACGCTTTCGCCGGCGCTTCGCGACAGTTGGGTGCACCTGTTGCCGTTCTGCGTCTTCGTGGTGCCCGCCATGTCGGCCTTCCGTCTCGCCAAATTCAACCACGATGAGCGGCAACATGAGGAGTTCCGTGGTCTGGCCACTCCCGCCAACGCACTTTTCATCGGCTTCCTCCACTTCTCGGCCCGCTCCATACCGCTCTTCAGCAACTTCTGGGTGGTGCTGACGCTCGTGCTGATTTTCGCTGTGCTGTTGGTGACCGACCTTCCCATGTTCTCGCTCAAATTCAAGAATTTGCGCTTTAAGGAAAATTTAGTCCGCTACATCTTCCTGCTGATTGCTGCCGTACTTCTGCTCATTTTCCGACTTGGTGCTTGTCCGATTATCATCTTGGTCTATATCTTTACCTCTTTGATACTTATACCTATCAAACATTTCAAGCATACGGCTCATGAATAATCCTCACATTTGCTCTATTGCTCTTTTTTGTGGTTCGACGGCCGGCCATGATGCCCGATACCGTGACCTTGCAGCCGAGTTGGGTCGGCAGTGCGCGAGCCGTGGCGTGACGCTTTACTATGGCGGTGCGAAAATAGGACTGATGGGAGCTGCCGCCGAGACCGCCCTCGCTGGCGGAGGCCGTGTGGTGGGAGTGATTCCCGATTTCTTTTCCGGCGATGCCGTTGTGGCACAGAATATTACCGAACAGATCTGGGTCAAGTCGATGAGTGAACGCAAACAGACGCTGGAACGACTGGCCGATGCTTTTGTGGTGCTTCCCGGCGCTTTCGGCACTATGGACGAGCTCTTCGAGGTGCTTACCGATGCGCAGCTTGGCCTCCATCGGAAGCCCATTGTCGTGCTGAATGCTTTCGGCTACTATGACCATCTGATCAAACAATTGGAAATGTTTGAAAAAGAAGGATTTCTGAGAACTTTCCACAGCGGTTTGCTCCTCATTGCCACGACCGTGGAAGAGGTCTTTACGGCCGTGGAGAGCTTCTCCTATTCCAATGACCCCGCTTGGTTGGAAAAATATATGAGACTCAATAAACGCTAATTTTAAATATGAAGAAAAGTGATATTATAACTATTGTGTGTGTGGCTGCAGTGGTGGCCCTATTTGCCTTTGTGCCCTGTGTAATGGATGGCTTCAAGGATGCTACGCGTGAGCATGGCATGATCATGAGTTTCTTCAAATTCGCCATCCTCGCCACGTTTGGCGAAATGCTGGCACTACGCATCCGCACGGGCAACTATTATGTGAAAGGTTTTGGTATCCTGCCCCGCATGTTGGTTTGGGGTATCTTGGGTATGGGCATCGCCATGGCGATGAAGATTTTCACGGTGGGCACCATCGGTTTCCTTTCTTATCTCGGACTGGAAAATTCAGCGATGTGGTTTGCCGGTGATTTGTCATGGGGTAAAGTGCTGGTGGCCTTCTGTATCAGTGTGCTGATGAACAGCATCTTTGCGCCAGTGTTCATGACTTTGCACAAAATCACCGACATCCATATTCAGGAGACGGGCGGCTCGTTGATTCGTTTCTTCAGGCCCATTCCCATCGGCGACATCATGGCGCACAAGATCAACTGGGAGGTGCAGTGGGGCTTCGTTTTCAAGAAAACCATCCCGCTTTTCTGGTATCCTGCGCATACCATCACTTTCCTGTTGCCTGCCGACTTCCAGGTGCTTTTCGCAGCCTTCTTGGGGGTGGTGTTAGGATTGATTTTAAGCATAAAAAAATAGAAATTCATATTAAGTCAAATTAAACATAAAATCAAATGAATTACGATGTTATCGTTATCGGGAGCGGTCCCGGAGGTTATGTGGCGGCCATCCGTGCCAGCCAGTTAGGAATGAAGACGGCCGTGATTGAAGCCGGCGAACTGGGCGGTATCTGCCTCAATTGGGGCTGTATTCCCACCAAGGCTTTGCTGAAGTCGGCACAGGTATATAATTATATGAAACATGCCGAAAATTACGGCATTAAGCTCGATGCACCGGCCCAACCCGACTTTGAGGCCATCGTGCGCCGCAGCCGTGGCGTAGCAGAAGCCATGAGCAAGGGCGTTCAGTTCCTGCTGAAGAAGAACAACGTGGAGGTCATTGAAGGCTTTGCCACTTTGACGGCCGACCGTAAGGTACAGGTATTCAAAGAAGAAGGCACGGTCACCTACGAGGCTAAACACATCATCTTGGCTACGGGCGCACACTCCAAGGAGCTGCCGCACATCAAACAGGATGGCGAGAAGATTATCGGCTACCGCATGGCCCTTACCTTGCCCAAACTCCCCGAATCGATGGTGGTGATGGGCTCGGGTGCCATCGGCAGCGAGTTCGCCCACTTCTATTCCTCTCTTGGCACGAAAGTTACTATCGTGGAATTTCTGCCCAACCTCGTACCCGTTGAGGATGAGGAGATTTCGAAACAGCTCGAGCGTTGCTTCCGCAAAAATGGCGTGAAGGTGATGACCTCCTCTTCCGTGGAGAGTGTGGATACCACCGGCGAGAAATGCAAGGTGACGGTCAAGGATGCCAAGGGTAAAATCACTGAAATTGAATGCGATATCGTTTTGTCAGCCATCGGCGTGGTGACCAACATCGAAGGTATTGGCTTGGAGAAGTTGGGCATCCAGACGGAGCGCGGCAAGGTGGTGGTGGATGAGTACTACCGCACCAGCTGCGAAGGCGTGTATGCCATCGGCGACATCGTTCCCGGTCCGGCCCTCGCGCACGTGGCCTCCCACGAGGCATTGGTCTGCGTGGAGAAAATCGCCGGTCTGAATCCTGTTCCCGTTGACTATGCCAACATCCCGGGCTGCACCTACACCACTCCCGAAATCGCCTCTGTGGGTATGACTGAGAAGAAGGCTTTGGAGGCTGGCTACGAGTTGCGTATCGGCAAGTTCCCCTTCACCGCATCGGGCAAAGCCACCGCATCAGGCAGCCGCGATGGTATGATCAAGATCATTTTTGACAAAAAGACGGATGAAATTCTGGGCTGCCACATGATTGGCGAAAATGTCACCGAGATGGTCTCCGGCATCGTGCTGGCTCGTCAGCAGCATGTGAAAGGTCCCGAACTGATTCATGCTGTGCATCCGCATCCCACCCTTTCTGAGGCTATTATGGAGGCTGCCGCCGCCGCTTACGAAGAGTGCGTACACCTTTAATCTTCAAATCTTAGAATTTCAAATCATCAAATCTTAAAATAATAATTGTACTATGAACGCAAAATCAATGATCAGAGTTAGAATGAGCGCAGGCGATGCTCATTATGGTGGAAATTTGGTGGACGGTGCCCACATGCT
>JAEEGH010001852.1_pt1 | contig 59402 bp, 68 predicted proteins | sample 9134181 | NCBI WGS metagenome assembly JAEEGH01 (sample SAMN16246544, study PRJNA631951) | gut metagenome | biome: gut microbiome; feature: rumen; material: DP-attached | host: Bos | place: Iran: Karaj | collected 2018-10
TCCTCCCTGGTAAGCGCATCACTGGCAGTCCTTGCCTTCAGCGCTCCCGTAGATATCCTTCAGAACGGTTTCTGGTGCCCTGCGGTGATCCTGGCCTCTCCGCTGGCAGGCGTTCTGGCTGGACTGTCCATGTCCATTGGGCTGCTTCTTCTTGTCTTCGGACGTGCGGCCTGGATACTGAAGGCCAACAGTTTCATCTTCAGCTGCATGGAGCGACTCTTTGACCTGCTTCTTGATTTCCCCAAGGCAGGATGGCTCGGTTACGGGATACTGGTCCTTCTGCTTATATCCCTGTTTGCCCTGAACAGGCTGCAGCATCGGTGGTGTATGAAGAAATTGACAATACGTAATTAATTATGTATTATATAGGAGGAGCCTGATGAAAAGTTTCTCATCAAGCATGGTAATCAGATTACTGAGAAAAAGAGGATGGTATGAGGTCGCATGTGTGGGTGATCATCGTCAGTTCAAACACCTGTCGATTCCAGGAAGGATAACAATACCTCATCCGAAGAAAAATCTGCCAATTGGAACAGTTAGGGCTATCTTCAAGCAGGCAGGTATTAATGAGTATTAAAGGAAGGTAAAAATGAAATCGGAGTATTCTTATTTTGCTGTTCTCACATATGGGTCAGATGGTATAAGCATTCATTTCCCTGATCTCCCGGGGTGCCTCTCATGTGCTGATAAGGATGATACCGTGTCTGCCATCAGGAATGCCAAAGAGGCTTTGGGCCTCCATCTTTTCGGAATGGAGCAGGATGGGGAATTGATACCTGAACCAACTGAGATAAATGGTCTGGCTTTGGATAAGAATCAGGCGGTTGCCCTGATTAATGTGTTCATGCCCACTGTTCGTGCCACAGTAAGAACATCTTTTGTGAAGAAAACCGTGTCTTTGCCTGCATGGCTTGCCGCAGCTGCGGATGAAAGACATGTCAATTGCTCTAAGATATTCCAGGAGGCCTTGATAAGCTATATGGACCTGGAACCTGTGACTGTTTCACTGTGACACTTCAACAGATTCGGTTATTTCTATATAATCCCTTTTGCAATGGCAATATGGGATTTTGACTACAGCTCCATTTCCTCTATAACAAGACTCCTGGAAGAGAACGGCCTTAGCATGACCAAGAAGTTCGGCCAGAACTTCCTTGTTTCAATGAGCGCCCTGGACAGGATCACTGTCCTGAGCGGTGCATGCGAGGGCATGAGGGTATGGGAGGTCGGTCCCGGGATAGGGGCTCTGACGACAAAGCTCCTTCAGACAGGAGCAGAGGTCACCGCATTTGAGATAGACCATGGCTTCTGCAGGATACTGCGTGAGCAGGCTTATGTGGATGTGCCGAACTTCAAGCTTGTGGAGGGCGATGCCCTGAAGAACTGGAAGACAGAGTGGGAGACCCAGGGCACTCCGGACATCATCTGCGCCAATCTGCCTTATAACGTCGGATCCATATTCATTGCCTCGGTGATAGAGAACAGGTGCCTTCCTCAGACGATGGTGTTCACACTGCAGTCCGAGGTCGTTGAAAGGATCTGCGCAAAGCAGACCGATGACGCTTTCTCCGGCTTCTCGATCCTCACCGGCATTGATTATGAGAACACCGATGCCATGAGGCTCAGATCCGGTTGCTTCTTCCCGTCTCCGAACGTGGACAGCTCGGTAGTAGTCATGAGAAAGAGGGAGAATCCTCTTGTCCCGGATGCAGAGGCAAGGGATTTCCTGGAGCTGGTCAGGATCCTGTTCGCGCAGAGGAGAAAGACCGTGAAGAACAACCTGAAGGCAACAGGCAAGAGCTCCGCTGACATAGACAGGGCGCTTACAGAATGCGGCATAAGTCAGACAGAGCGTGCAGAGAAGCTCTCTGTCGGGCAGATCCTTGCCCTGAAGAGGAGTCTTCAGGGATGAACGTGTTTGTCTATACCCTCGGATGCCGCGTAAACCAGTGTGAGAGCGAGGCAGTTGCCGAGTCATTTGCAAAAAACGGGCACAATATCCTCAAGTCATATGACAAAGCTGACCTGATCATAGTCAACACATGCACCGTCACCAGCAAGGCCGAGCAGAAGGCAAGGCGTGAGATAAGACTGTATTCAAAGCAGGCTCCGGTCCTTGTCACCGGCTGTTATGCCCAGGTGAACCCGAAGGAGATCGAGGGACTTTCTGACAATGTCGTGGTCTTCCCCCTGATGCGTAAGCCTGAGCTTCTTGGACTGGCGGGCTTTCTAAACGGCCGCAAGGAATCGGATATCCTGACCTCTATCAGGGAGTTCGCCAAAGAGCGCAGGGAAGGCTATGGAAACCTCTTTGACTTTGCTCCCAGCCAGTTCAGCTACCACAGCAGGTCCTATCTGAAGATCCAGGACGGCTGTGACAACAACTGCGGGTTCTGCCGTGTTCACATAGCCAGAGGACCTTCCAATAGCCTGGATTCTGACATTGTTGTGAAAAGAGCGCTTGAGATTGAGGAAAAAGGCTATCATGAGATTGTCCTGACAGGTGTTAATCTGACAATGTATGACCACACCGGAAGAGGTCTCGGTGGTCTTCTTGAGAAGCTTCTTGCCGCAGTAGGACCTGACATGCGTTTCAGGCTCTCCTCATTGGAGCCGGACCATATAGATGACCTTCTGCTTGAGCAGCTGAAGGACCCGAGGATGCAGCCTTACTTCCATATCCCGATCCAGAGCGCGGCAGACAAGGTCATCAAGAGGATTAACCGCACATATGACAGCTCACATCTTGAGTATGTGATCTCAAGGCTCCGCCAGATAAAGGACGATCCGTTTTTGGCCTGTGACATCATCACAGGCCTTCCGGGAGAGGGGGATGAGGAGTTTGATATAACTAGGTCTTTCCTGGAGAGGCACGGATTCGCTCTGATGCATGTCTTCCCGTTCAGCCCAAGGCCTGATACCGCACTTGAGAGGGCACGTGACCGTGTCCCGGAGAACATCAGGGACGAGAGGGCTCTTGTTTTGCGGAACCTCTCTGCCCAGCTCAACGCCGCCTATGTGGAGCGTCAGGTTGGAAAGTGCGCCGAGGTCATACTTGAGGGCCGCCGTCTGGGCAAGTGGCACGGCCTTACTGGAAACTATCTCAAGCTTGATGTGGCTGGAGCCCCGGACAGTGCATCTGTCGGAGACCTTCTCAACGTCAGGATCAAAAGCAAGGACCTTGCGGAGGTGATCCTGTGAGTGATCTTCCGGAAATCAAGGTGTATGAATATCAGGAGCTCGACTCCACGAACAGGCTTCTGCTGGACATGGCGAAGGAAGGTGCCCCTTGCGGGACGGTTGTGCTTGCCCGCAGGCAGAGCAGCGGAAGGGGAAGGCTCGGAAGAAGCTTCTCATCACCAGAGGGCGGGGTCTACATCAGCATGCTCGTTCCTGTGCACCGGAACGGATTCTCTCTTACCGCAAAGGCCGGAGTTGCCGTGAAGAGGACCATTGAGCGGGTTTGCGGCAAGAAGTGCGGCATCAAGTGGGTGAACGACATCATTTATGATGGCAAAAAGGTCTGCGGGATTCTTGCGCAGGGTTATGAGGACAAGGCAGTTCTGGGTATAGGAGTCAACTATGCCGTAGACATCAGGGAGTTTCCTGAGGACGTCAGGGAGATAGCAGTCTCATTGTATGATGACATTAAGGACGCTCCTCCGATGAGGACCTTCATCGATGAGCTGATAAACAATGTGTACTCACTTGTTTATGGCAGTGATGAAAACTGGCTTGATGAGTACAAAGGCTCTAGCACAATTATCGGAAACAAAGTATTAATATTGAAGGCCGGCTCTGTCACCGGGTCCGGAACCGCGGCGTTCATAGACGACTCATGCTTCCTGCATGTTGCCGGTGATGACGGGAAAGAGATTGTTATCTCCACAGGAGAGGTCAGCGTAAGGAATAAGGGATAAAGAGATGATTGACAAAGCACAGTGGAAACAGCTTGTTCAGGACAGGCTTCAGAACTTGTATGAGAAGTCAGGACATGAGGGAAGACTCCAGGATGTTGTGATCCAGGTTCCGCCCAAACCGGAGCTGGGAGATCTTGCATTCCCGCTCTTTGCATTTGCCAAGGCATTCTCAAAGGCCCCGAACATCCTTGCCCAGGAGCTCTCCGCGGACATCAATGCCCTGGAGGACAAACCGGACGGGGAGGCGTTTGCCGCAGGCCCGTACATGAACGTGCGCCTTAACATGGACAAGATGGTGAGCGACCTCTACAGGCAGATAGTCAGACAGAAGGCCGACTACGGTAAGACAAACCTTCTGGGCAAGAAGAAGGTCATGATCGAGTTCAGCTGCCCCAACACCAACAAGCCGCTTCACCTGGGTCATGTGAGAAATGACTGCATAGGCCAGAGCATGAGCCAGATACTCAAGGCCGGCGGTGCCGAGGTCATGAAGGTCAACCTGATCAACAACAGGGGAGTCCATATCTGCAAGTCCATGCTCGCCTACAAGAAGTTCGGAAACGGCGAGACTCCTGAGTCCTCAGGAATCAAGGGCGACCATCTGGTGGGCAACTACTATGTCCGCTTCGCTCAGTGGGAGAAAGAGGTCTTGGACAAGGACATCGCATCATTTGTCTCACAGGGAATGAAGCCGGAGGAGGCTGAGGCAAAGGCCAAGGAGATCAATGCTCCGGACCTTGAGGCCCAGGCAATGCTGCGTGACTGGGAGAAGGGCGTTCCTGAGGTCATTGACCTGTGGAAGAAGATGAACCGGTGGACCCTGGACGGGGTGGATGAGACCTACAGGAACACAGGAATCTCATTTGACAGATACTACTATGAGAGTGACACCTACAAGCTCGGAAAGGACAAGGTCCTCGAGGGCCTGGAGCGCGGTGTCTTCCAGAAGGCTGAGGACGGTGCCATCTACATCGATAATGCCGATATCGGCCTGGACAAGAAGATTCTCCTGAGGAAGGACGGAACCTCTATCTATATCACACAGGACATCGGAACCGCCATCAACCGCCATGAGGACTGGCCGTTCGACAGCCTTATCTATGTTGTTGCAAGCGAGCAGCAGTACCACTTCAAGGTCCTGTTCCACGTCCTGGACAAGCTGGGCTATCCCTGGGCCAAGGACCTGCATCATCTCTCATACGGCATGGTATTCCTACCTGAGGGCAAGATGAAGAGCCGCGAGGGCACGGTAGTTGATGCAGACGACCTCATCAAATCCCTTACAGAGATGGCCCGTGAGGAGATAATCGAGAAGGGCAGGGACAGCGAGCTTGACGATGTGGACCAGACCGCACATGACATCGCGCTCGGTGCATTGAACTACTACATCCTCCAGTTCGACCCGAACAAGGACTTTGTGTTCAACCCCAAAGAGTCGCTATCATTCAACGGCAACACCGGACCTTATCTTCAGTACATGGGAGCCAGGATCTCATCAATGCTTCGCAAGTTCGACGAGGTGCGCTCAGACTATGACTCTGTGGAGTTCGACCCGTCCATCCTCTCGCTTGAGGATGAGAGAGAGCTGGTCAAGCTCATCGGCGCGTTCCCTGAGACAGTCTCCAAGGCATGCAGGCAGTATGACCCGAGCATCATCTGCGCCTACCTCTATGACATGTCAAAGCGTTTCTCTCACTGGTATCATGACAACCAGATCCTAAAGGCCGAGACCCCGGCCCTTGTGAAGGCACGTGTCAGCCTCTGCGAGATGGTGCTGCAGGTCATGAAGAACGCATTTGACCTTGTGGGAATCCCGTTCCTGGAGAAGATGTGATTTTCTGATCACTCAATTGTGAAGCTCTGCCTCAGGATTGACATCCAGTTCCTGCTTCCGTGAAGGAATCTGTATATTGTCACAGTTTTGTTTTCTTTTGATAAGCTGTAAAACAACATGTAGTTTTTTACCATGGCAAATCTGATTCCGTTGCTTTTCAGAACAGGTTCATATATGACCGCATATAATTCAGGGTTGTCAAGAATAATACCGATTTCTTCTCTGACTGTCTGTGCCAGTGCTTTTGCTGCAGGCCGATTGAGCAATGCGTATTCGACATAGTCGAGTGCGGATTCGATATCATGAGTAGCAGGTCCGGAGAAAGAATAGGAATACTTCACGTTCTGAATCTTTCCTCCAGTTTTGCTAAGAACTCATCACCCGGAACAACATCACCGCGCTCAACCGCATCCAAACCTTCCTGGATCAGCGAGTAGAGCTCGAACCTTGCGGTCATCTGCTCATAGGCCTCTATGCTCATGATCGCAAGGTCGCCTTTTCCGTTCTTGGTCACAAAAGTCGGCTCCCCGTATTTATGGCACTGCTCTGAGACCTCATTGTACTTGTTCCTGAGTTCGGCGCTTGAGATGATGTTCGGCATAAAGGCCCTCCATATATAACAAAATTATACACGAATTTCTTTATATCTACAACGAAACTTACAAATATGCTCAGGAAAAAAAATTCCGCCCATCTGACTTCTGCAAAAGTCTGAGCGGATTATCGCAAAACTTCTAATGAGTTCAGCCGTCTGCCGGCAGCACCTCTCTTTATCTTAATTATCTGTTAATAAATTCATATTGTCAATGGAATAGAATTATCTGATTCCTTTGGATAATCGTGCTAGAAAATCAGAACAATTCAATCAGGCCGTCTGCAAGGCGGTCTGTCTCCCAGTCTGCAGAATCGGACAGCACATCACAGATCTTGCGCATTACGGCGGCGGTCATCAGGTCCGCAGCGAAGTCCGTGTCCTTTATGTCCAGCCAGTTTCTCTGTATGCAGAACTCAAGCGCGATCCTGATTCTGGCGTTTATCATGGATGAGATCATCCTGTCCTCGGAGGCAAAGGAATCGTCAAACATGCGCTGCTGCTGGACTATTGAGAAAAATGAGGATATCGGTTTCTCCGCAAAGACCTTGATTATGTTGTCGAACAGCCCGACAAGCATGACTCTTGCATCCTTTGCCTTGAAGTCCACAAGAAATGACTTCTTCCCGAGCTCCTCATGACAATAGCGGAGCATCGCATCGATTATGGCCTGCTGGCTCTCGAAGTGGCTGTAGATGCTGGCTTTGCGGATTCCCACCTCAAGGGCTATGTCCGAAAGGCTGACATTCGCCAGGCCTTTCTCCTCCCCGAGGTCCAGCATTGCCGTGATTATGTCTTCCCTGGTGCTCATAGGGACATTAAAAACTACCGAACGTTAGTTAGTCAACATCATTTCGAGAAGATTCTTTTCCTTTTCTATGGAATAAACTTGCGCAAGGTTGTATAAAGACAGAGCAAATTTCATTTACAAGGATGTGTTTAATGTACGCACTCGTAGAAATTCTTGGAAAGCAGTACAAGGCAGAAGAGGGAAAGACTGTCAGAGTCGATCTGGTTGATGCAGAAGTCGGCGCTAAGGTCACCTATGAATCTGTTCTTGCAGTTGTTAAGGAAGATGACGTCAAGTTCGGCGCTCCTTATGTCAAGGGTGCCAGCGTTGTAGCCACACTCCAGTCCAACATCAAGGACGACAAGGTTCGTGTCTACAAGTATCACAGAAGAAAGGGATACCGCAGGACCCAGGGTCACAGACAGCAGTATTCAATTCTCACGATCGACAAGATCAACGCTTAAGGGAGGCAATCAATGGCTCATCATAAAGGTGGTGGTTCATCAAAGAACGGAAGAGATTCTAATGCACAGCGTCTCGGAGTGAAGCGTTACGGTGGTCAGGTCGTCAAGGGTGGTGAGATTCTTGTCCGTCAGCACGGAACAAAGATCCATCCGGGCGAGAACGTCGGTCTCGGATCAGATTACACTCTTTTTGCTAAGGTTGGCGGAAAGGTCCTTTATCATGCAAGGAACAACCGCAACTACGTCAGCATCGTTGTTGAAGAGTAATCAAGAGAATTAATCTCAATGTTTGGTTTTTCAGATGAAACCTATATCGACATTGCCTCCGGAAACGGGGGCAATGGTTGTGTCTCATTCAGACGAGAGAAATTCGTCGAGAAGGGCGGCCCTGACGGCGGTGACGGCGGCAAGGGCGGCGATCTTGTCTTTGTGGTCAAGGACAACCTCAGGACACTTGCCCATCTGAAGATCATAAGGACCTTCCGTGCGGAGAACGGGAAGAACGGCAGCGGGGCACGCTGCTACGGCCGTGCCGGAAACGACATGGAGATCCCGGTACCGCCCGGAACAGTCATCAAGGACGCCAACACCGGAGAGATCATCAAGGACCTCACAGGTGTTGACCGCTTTGTTTTCCTGAAAGGCGGACGCGGAGGTCTTGGAAACTATCATTTCAGGACATCCACAAGGCAGGCTCCCAAATTCGCCCAGCCGGGTGAGCCCGGAATAGAGATGAGAGTCGGTCTTGAGCTTCTTGTGATAGCGGACATCGGTTTTGTGGGCTTCCCGAATGCGGGTAAGAGCTCCCTGATGAACATGCTCACCAATGCAAGGAGCAAGGTCGCCAGCTATCCGTTCACCACAAAGATCCCTCAGCTTGGGATGATGCGTCTGGGAGACCAGGACGTGGTGCTTGCGGATATCCCTGGAATCATCGAGGGTGCCAGCCAGGGTGCCGGAATGGGATTCAAGTTCCTGAAGCATATCGCAAGGACGGGCGGACTTGCCTACCTCGTGGACATGTCGGAGCCTGACTGCCTGGACAAGTACGAGCTTCTCAGGCATGAGCTTGAGACTTACTCCCCGGATCTTGTCCAGAAGAAGGAGGTCCTGATAGGGACCAAGCTGGACGAGGACGGCGCGCAGGAGAACTTTGAGCGCTTCAAGGCCAAATTCAGCGACAAGACCGTGTTCGGGATGTCCATCTTTGACGAGGACTCGGTCAAACCCATCATGAAGGCCTTTGTGGACATGCTCGGAAAGAACACCGAGGAGAAGGGCTTCAGCTCAAGACCGGACACCGATGCCTATTATCCGGAGACTCAGGAGGAGTATGAGCTCAGATAAGACCGCAATCCTTGGCGGAAGCTTTGACCCTGTTCATCTGGGACATCTGTTTCTGCTTCATTGCGCCGTCAGCATGACGGATTACAGCTCATTTCTCATAATCCCAGCAAAGGTAAGCAACTTCAAGCAGGCCAACAGCCCAAAGGCAAGTGACGCAGACCGTCTTGAGATGCTGCGCCTTGCGCTTCTGGATTATCATGACCTCTATCCACAGGACAAGGCAGATATCTCGATCTCGACAATGGAGCTTGACCGCGGCGGGGTCTCTTATACCTCAGATACAATCAGGATCCTCAGGGAGGAGCTTGGCGTAAAGAGGATAGGGATGGTCATGGGTGACGATCATGTTTCGGGACTTTCCCGCTGGCATGATTTTCCTTATCTGAGGGACAACGTGGAGTTCCTGATCTGCAGGAGGAATCCCGAAGGGACCTGCTGGGACACCCTTCCGCAGGGACTGTGCTACAGGAGGCTTGAGCCTGCGGATGTCGCACCCCAGTCCTCAAGCGCGATCAGGGAGAACGTGTCTGGGAGAAATGACTATCTCTCAAAAAGGGTAGGCGAATATGTCAGAGCCAACAATCTTTACATCTGATGAACTGAGGTCTTACCTCAGGAACGCTGTCTCGGAGCGCAGGTACCTTCACAGCATCGGTGTGGCTGAGACAACACAGAAGGTCCTTGAGCATTTCGGGTGCAAGGACTATACAAGAAGATGGAACGGCTTTGATGCACCTGCCTTCTGCGGGCTTGCCCATGACATTGCCAGGGAGATGTCAGATGACCAGATTCTTGAGTATTGCAGGAAAAATGGCATATACCTGTCTTCTGAGGACATCGAGGCACCGGTTCTGGCTCACGGCGTTGTGTCAGCGGAGATTGCCATGGAGCTGGCGGGAGAGTTCCCCATGTCATGGTACAAGGCTCTTTGTGTCCATACCACAGGCAATGCCGGTATGGATGATCTTGCGCTTGCCCTGTTCATCGCGGATTACATCGAGCCAACACGCAGGTTCATGACAGATGAGAAGAGAGCCTTTTATCTCGGATCTGCGGGCATTTCCCAATGCGCCTACAGGGTCTTGTGTGATATGATTGATCATTGGAGGCAGACAGGCTTTCATGACGCGTCAAGCGGTTCGGTCGCAATGAAGGAGTTTCTGGAAAGGAGTGCAGGCTGCAGGTATGAATAGGAGATTACGGTCAATAATCCTGTCCATTCTCATCGCATGCGTGGCTCTTTTACTTGTCACGGGATGCAGCTCCTCTCAGAACACATGTTACTATGCCTATTACGGGGACAGCGCCTATGCGATGATCTACAACCCGTCAAGCAACGGATTCTACTGCATCCAGCTTCCGCTTGAGCAGATCCTGAGATGGGGAAAGGCCAGCGGACTGGATTCAATCCCGATTGCCATGCGCAACTACGTGGGCCTTAAGGACAGCGGGTTCCTTTTGGGGAACACGGACTCACTTAAGACAATCAGGGATATCCTTGATGTGCTCGGTTCGGAGAGCGACGAGCCGGCGACGAACACGAAGAGAGTAAAGACAATGGTCCAGAAGGCGCAAGCCTTGAGCAAAAAACCACTGTCAGATAAGATAAACCAGCTCAGCGGGCAGGATGCGGAGTCACTTCTGAAGCTCCTTGCTGAGAAAAACCCGGACAGCTGGTGCTATGATGCACACAGCTTCTTCAACACAGATGATCTGAACTTCTCGCAGCGCTATTTCACCGAGTGGCTGGAGCAGGTTCTTGGAGGAAATAAATGAAAGACGAAACCAAACTTCAGGCTGAGAAGATCTGCGAGTTTCTTAAAGACCACAAGGGACAGGAGGTCACACTGATTGATGTGTCAGAGGAGTGCTCCTGGACTGACTGCTTCATTATCTGCACTGTGACCAGCCTCGGACACCTCAGAGGCCTTGCCCATGAGATCTGGAGCGAGATAGACAGCGTTGGCCTTGAGGTGCGCAACCGCCATAAGGCTGTAGGTGATGACGGCTGGGAGCTGATTGACTGCGGAGATATAGTGATTCACCTGATGAGTCAGGAGATGAGGGATTTCTACTCATTGGAGAAGCTCTGGCAGCGTTTCGGCAAGTGAAAGCCCCGCTCTGAAAGCACTTTGAAATAAACTGAAACAGAACAAGAGTCTCTTGAATTCATACCGAGTTCGGAATATCCTATTCTCATGGAGTACATAAGCACAAAAGAAGCTGCCCAGAAGTGGGGTATCAGTGAGAGGCGCGTAAGATCATTATGCGCAGAGGGTAAGATCGAGGGCGCCGCACGTTGCGGTGACTGGGTGTGGAGCATTCCTGCGGGAACTCAGAAGCCGGCAGACGGCAGAACGCTCAGATACATGAAGAACCGTGCCCTCAGGACCGGGAACCAGGATTACCGCGAGGCGGACAAGCTGCGTGCAAGCTCAAACCAGGGAACCCTGTCAGCGGACAGGAAGGTCCAGATTGTCCTTGAGGCCCTCACTTATGACAACACGGACATAAGCCTTGAGCAGGTGCTTGCAATTTTCGACCTTGAGAACCAGGTCGAGATTCCGCTTGAGAAGCAGATAATGGCCCTGAACATGAGATCCGCTCTCTCTTCAATCCCGTTTGACCTGAATGAGAAGAGGCTTTTGGACCTGCACAGCAGGATGCTCATGTCAATCGATGAGCGCAGTGCCGGCAAGTACCGCCTTGGCGGGAATCAGAGCCAGGAGACAGAGGCGATGTTCGAGCAGTACTCGGGTCCGTGGTCAGTACTCCATCCTGTGGCCAGGGCAGCATTCCTCTTTGCCGAGATCCTGAGGATCCAGCCGTTCGAGAAGGGTACTCCTGAGATTGCGTTTGTACTTCTTGCCAACGAGATGTACAAGGCAAAGCTTCCGCCGGCACTTTTCGGTGAGAACCAGATTCCGGAGCTCAAGGCGGCCCTTGCATCAACCGCAATCCGTGGCAACAGCCAGATGCTGGTGTCGATGATCCTTGATGCGGTGACAGGCAACAAGCAGTAATCATGTCCGTCCTATTCAGAAACGCCACTGTGATCGATGGATCGGGAGAAAGGCCCTTTGAGGCCGATGTCCTTGTGCGCGGCACCACAATCGAGAAAGTCAGCCCCTGCGGTGCATCCACACAGACAGATGCAGAGGTAATAGATGCAACTGGCAAGATCCTCTGCCCGGGTTTCATGGACATGCATGCCCACAGTGACCTTGAGCTGATCAGGAACCCGTCCATGCCTTACAAGATCCAGCAGGGGATCACATTTGACCTGTCAGGAAACTGCGGCATTGGCGTGTATCCCTGGAGGCGGGGTGATGAACCGAGGTTCTTCGACATAATAGGGCACTATGATAGCTGGGACTGGACTGATTTTAAGACATACTCTGAAAAGCTGAATCCCGGAATCAACTGCGGATTCTTGCAGAGCCATAGCTGTCTCAGGATCAATGCCATCGAGGGGAACCCAAACAGGGAAGCCACTGATGAGGAGATACAGAGGATGTGCTCTCTTCTTGAGACTTCCCTTGAGCAGGGATGCTTCGGGTTCTCAACAGGCCTCTATTATGCCCCGTGCATGTATGCAAGCAAGAAGGAGATCCTTGCGCTTCTGACTGTCGTGAGAAGGCATGACGGAATCTTCGCCGTCCATCACAGGTGCGAGGGAGATGACATACTTCCTTCCATTGACGAGATTCTCTCCTATACAAGGGAGACCGGGGTGCGTCTTGAGATATCGCATCTCAAGGCGATAGGGCGCAAGAACCAGGCCAAGGTCCCATTGGTGCTTGAGAAGATCCACCGCATGAGGGAGGAGGGCTATGATGTGGCCTTTGACCAGTATCCCTACGAATACGGCAGCACAAGCCTTTTCAGCCTGCTTCCTCCTGATGTCCTCAGACTGTCTCCCAGAGACCTCTCCGATTTGCTTGAGAGGACAAAGCATGACAAGCAGCTCAGGACCTCGATTGTTGATGAGATGATGCATCCTCATGGTTGGGACAGCATCTCCGAGCTGTGCCCGTGGGAAGATATCAGCATAGTGACAATGGAGAGCTCTCCTGAGTTCAATGGGATGAACATGGTCCAGGTGGCGGAAACCCTTTCCATGGAGCCTTATGATGCGCTTCTCCATATTCTCTCAAGGGAGAAGGGCTATGCCCTGATGTCGGACATCACCCAGAGTTCCGGGAGCCTGAGGATGATATTCGAGGATCCTCTGATGTGTTTCGGGACCGATGCCCTCTATACCGGTCCGTTCGCCCATCCCAGAAGTGCCAACGGTGCGATCCATCTGCTTTATGAGCGATGCATCAAGGAGAATCACAGCTTTGAGTCCGTCATCAGGAAGATGACATCCGAGGTCTCCCGCAGACTCAGAATCAAGGACCGTGGCCTTGTCAGGGAAGGATGTAAGGCAGATCTCGTGCTGTTTGACCCGAAGACCCTGAGAGACAACTCCGACATGGCACACCCGTTTGAAAGATGCTCCGGCCTTGATCATGTGATGGTCAACGGAACCTTTGCCCTGAAGGACGGGGAGCTGACAGGTGGCCTTTCAGGCAGGGTTCTGAGAAGGAAGAACAGGTTTTAATAAGTTGCAGTTTCAGTCAAAGGAACAATCGCAAGCTTTTTTCCAAGAGGGATGAGCACTTTGATGATTGTATCTATTTTTGTGTTCTCTCCCTTTTCCATCCTTGCTATTACAGGTTGCCTGACACCGCATAGTTCCTCAAGTTCTCTCTGAGATATCCTTCTCTCGTTTCTTGCCTTGATGAGCTCACTCATCAGTTCTGCGTGAAGATCGCTTATTGCTATTTCCTCAGGAGTGTATACTTCTTTCTCTACATCCTCCCAAGTTGTGAGCTTACCTTTCATCACCATGTTCCTCCAAAAACTGCGCCAGTTCGGCTTTTGCTCTCCTGATCTCTGAAGCCGGAGTCTTCTGGGTCTTTTTCACGAAATGATGCAGAAGAACGAACGTTCCGTTTACCCAAGCTGCAAAGAATAATCTGTCCTGCATAGGTCTGAGTTCCCAAATCTCACCGTCTATGTGTTTTATGAACGGTTTTCCCGCATATGTTCCATGCTTCATCAGAACTTTAATGTAGCTTCTGATTTTACATAGTTTGATCCTTGCCTCTTTGTCGTTTCGAATATCCAGTTCACGGATATAGTCCGCAACAGGCTCATTTCCTTTGCAGTCCCTGAAGAAGACTATGTCGTACATAATCTTCTCCTGATGATTATGATAACTCTAAAGTTATCTAAAAAGCAATACTGTAATAGCACACACATAAAGCACTCCTTAGCTAAAATCTGTTTTGTCTTTTGCCTTTTAATACGAAAAAAGTGCAGGAATTATTTCAGGAGAATAGAGAAAACTGTGTTTTTTTTCTGTTGTTTTACTATTTTTTACTTAATTTAAATTAAGTATCAGAGAATTTACGCCTTTATTGGCCTAAGAATCTGTATATTGCCTCTGCCACACCGCAGCGGAGGTTGTCTGCCTTTGTCACATATGTAACCTGGCTCTTGATGTCCTCAGGGGCATTTGCCATGGCAACGGAGATTCCTGAGGCCAGGAACATGTCAATGTCATTGTAATAATCGCCTATGGACATGACATTCTCTTTCTGGATGCCATAGTGCCTGCATAATGCCTGCACGGCAGTTCCCTTGTTCACTCCCTTCGGGACAATCTCCAGGAAACGCGGATCTGACTTGAAGCAATCGACATCAGCAGAGAAACGCTCTGATATCCTCTTCTGAAGCAAATCTGTGACACATGGGTCAATATGCACTCCGAGCATCTTGTTGGGGATCAGGCGTTTTATGAGGCTGTCTGTGTCAGTGATGGTCCCTCTGATGTTCGTGGCCTTGAATTCGGACTCCGCCCAGTAGTCGTTTCCGGGATCCAGATACCACAGGTCATGATGATAAACGAACATCGCGCATCCGAGATTCCTGGCTATCGCATTGATTTCAAGTGCCACATCACGGGTAATGTTGTTCTCCTCTATGAGAGTCCCGTCCCAATCCTGGACAACGCAGCCGTTGAGAGAAGGGTAGGCGTCATGAACCCCGAGGCGCTCCATGTAATCACGTGTGGACGGTGCGATGCGGCCTGAGTTTATGGCAATATGGGCGCCTTTTTCAAAATGCGCCCACCTGATTGCCTCCCTGTTGGGTTCTGGGATGTTCTTCTGGTCATCCACAAGGGTGTTGTCCACATCAATGCAGATGAGTTTTACCGGGGTCTGTGTCACAGGTCAGAAAATAGCATACAAGACACTTTCTGGGCAACTGTAAAAAAAAAGTCTTTCAGTTTGTAAAAGTTTTTTACATAATTTGACGGTTAAAATGAAAAATATTAAACAAAAAGCTTGACTGCTATATTTAGTTAATATACATTTATTATTGGGATAAAAGGATAATTTTACATTTTAGACCGTATTTGAGGCTGGATTCCAGAATGGAGAGGGAGAGACAGGTGAAGAAAGCATTGATTCTCACAATATTGCTTTTACTCATTTTCGTGTCCTCTGCGTTCTGTGAGGTATCAATCGGTTTCAAGCTGCACAAAGATTCCGGGGCTCAAAACTATGATTTCAAGTCAAGTTTCACCTCGTATGACACAAGTAAGACTGCCAACGACATTTATAAGAACTATCCGAAAGGTAATTCCGCATCAGAACTAAGTTTCTCTGATTCGACACTTGATGCTCCTACCATAGGTTTTGGCACATGGACTAAAAGCCTGTTTTTATTTTCTTTGAAATTCAGTTTCTCAAGAATGCAGATGGTCAAGAACAACGTGACCTACTTTGGCGGTTATGATGTCAAGATCTATATGCCTGTGTTCTTTAATACAAATCCCGGATTAACACAGTACTCCGAGTCATGTGATAAGCTTGATGAGTTCCCCAATAATGCAGGGTGTGTCACCGTTTCTCCAGAGTCTTCCAGTGATGCAACAATCATCATCAATTTCAATGACAGAGAATATAAAAAACAGGATCCCCCGACATCAAAGGTTGCCCCTTATTCCGGCTCAACCTTTGCAAGCTCCGATCCACAGTTCGATAACTATAGGGAAGGGTGGCTTTATCCTATAGCTTTCAGATTCTCAAACCACAGTTATGAGATGGAAGGAACCTACACGGCGACAATAAGAGTGGAGGTCATATCAAACACATGAAAAAGCTTGTTCTTGTGCTGATCATCCTTATTGTTGCCTCCGCCCTTTATTCAGAACAGCTCTCTGATACATCTTTTGATATTACAGCTTTCAAGAGAGGCGGAATTCCAAAGACCATCATCAATGTGTATACCGGAGTATCGGATTCTTTCTCTTATACTTCCGAGGACGGGTCAAGCGGCCCGAGTCAGTCAAGTGTCTTTGATATAACTGCAATTGCAGCCAAGGGCAGTAATACTGTTGCAGACGCGATAATAATTGAATATATAACTAACAAAAAAACCACTTTGGTAATCACACTAGAGTTCACACCGTTCAAAAGCTATTCCTATAACGGTAATGTCCCTGTACTTGATAACAATAGCAATTGGAAGGATGCTAATTATTACTCGCCCAACCCGGACTCGGGCAGCAACGATTTCATAGGCTCTGCAGAGAACTGCCTTTATGAGGGGGAATACTACAACTACTATTCAAAGCTGACAACTGCAAATAAACAGTATGAGTCCTCTGATGTCCTTGATTTGAAGGCAAAATCCGGAAACAGCAATGTCACAATATCATTGACTAACAAGGTCATTGCAGAGAAGGGCGGACAGAGCTCTGATATCCTGGTCAACAACCATAACAGCACATTACCTGGGATTGGAACCAAAATGCTGACCTCGAAAAGGGTGTTCAGCCTGAAAGGTATTAATTTCAACAATCTCACCGGCGGGAAAGACTATATCTCGACTGTGACTATAACCATAGGGGCAAACTGAAGGGAGGAAGAATGAAGCGGTTTTTACTTGTCATTACATTCTTAATCCTCTCTATGTCGATTTGCTTTGCAGTAGAGTATCTGCACAACAACAATTCCGGAAGTATCCCTGTTTACGGATTCATGGGAGAATACTGGATACTCTCTGTCAGCACCATCAACCATGATGGCGGTCCCGTGGGAATGGATTTTGATCTTCTTGGTGATGATGTCACATACAATGCCAATATTGAGAATAATAACGGCACTATCAGCGGTGGTTTTGATATTGGAAGGCTGATCGGTTATTGGACATTCATTGTGGATCTCAGAAACAACAGCACATGGACAATGTGTATTGAGCCGTCACCTCTCATGATCAAAGATGGATCATCTCAGACCCCGATAAACTATTATCTTGCACTCGGATTTGATGAAGGAGACGAGGTAATAGATCTGATTGCCAAAAGCGGAAGGCAGAACACATTCTCAAGAAATGAAAGAATCTCTTCCCAGAACAAGCAGATACGATTCATGTTGGATCATTATGACCAGGATACAAGGTACAGCTGGCCGGATGGCAACTATAGGGCGACTGTTACAATAACGCTGGAGAGAAACTGATGGGAAGTAAAAGAGTTCTGATCTGTCTAATTCTATTGATTCTCTCTATCCCTCTGTTTGCTGATCCCACCATGTATTTCAAGTTGAATGACAGGTGTAATCTCATTGACCTGGAGCCGACTCTTTCCCAAGGGACAAACAAATATCTGACCCACACCATGGCATCCAGTTTTAAAGACAAATCCGAAAACACAGATACTTCAGGGATTCACGATGATTCCTATTATTACTACATGCAGGCTCTTGCTACCGTTGGAATCATTGACCTGAATTTTCTAAATGGTCAGGCGGGCTTTGAGAATGCGAAACTCAAAGTCACTGTCACATCCGGTGAGAACTGGTATTACACTCTTGTGGAGGACAGTAATTTCAAACGGCATTTCGGAGTGGATTTGTTTGCACGCTCCACCGGCTCCGGAGGTGACCAGAATGTCACTGGTGTCAACGGAAATCAGTCTGCTACCGGCATCCATTTCGGAAAGCAGGGCGGAATTGATACCGACGTAAGAACAATTGAATTGGAGGTGGCTAATGCCAACGGAACCAGCATGTACAGGTCTGCCTGGTTCGACATTATCCTTGTCACAGATTTGCCGGTAATGGGTGACGACCAGCTGATTCCAACAGACTCCTATTATATAGGAAATCTAACATTCGAGATCAGTTTGATTTCTGCGACCCCCGGGCCTGGAGGGGAGGATGTTGTCTTAAGTTACAGGGGAAAGACCCTAGCAGCTGAGTATCTTGTCCAGGTCGTGGGTTACTACAAGCCGGGAGATCCCTCTTCCTCGATGGACAGTACTGCCATCTTCTATGTTGAGAGAAATGAAGATGCAATTGATATTGCAAACACATATGATACCGGTGCAAAAGTCGAGATTGCCCAGTATCATTTCACGACTAACTCCAAAAATGCCGGATCCTACAGCGCTTCGGATCCAGGAAAAGTTTATATCTTCCTCTCCAGCTCTGCTGATGCAAGAAATGCCAACAATACGGAATTCAGTCTTGACTGGATTGACGGACCAAGGGAACAACAGCATACAAATACATCAATCAAGTATCTGACCACTTTGGAATCAAGCAATACTACGTTCGGACACAAGTATGGAGATCCTCAGTCTGCGGAGACTCTGCCTTCAAATGGAGCTGTCTCTTATAACCCTGCAAACTTTTATGACTACAGCCTTGTCATAGAGCCGGAGAAATACAAGGACAAGTCGGCCTCATATGTCAGGTGGCATGACGACGGTGCGATTTATCTGACTATTCCGAAGGTCAACGGATATCCTGATGCTCAGTCACTCGGTCTGAAAGCAGGAAGCTATAAGTCAAACATCTACATCCACATTGTCACCGACTTTCATCCCAATAACTAATGTGAACTTTTGTGAAGTGCTATAATAAAATATTGAATAAAGACTCTTTGTGGAGTAAACAGAAATCATGAAGTTGATTTATGTCGTGGAAGACCATCAGGTAATTAGAGACGGAGTACGCAGGTACCTTGAACTTGCAGGCTACAAGGTGCTCGGGTTCGGGAATCTGGCATCGGTCCGTGATGCGTTCAGGATCACAAAGGCGGATCTCCTGATCCAGGATGTGATGCTGCCGGACGGGGACGGTTTTGAGTTCGTCCAGGAGCTCCGGAAGAGCATGGACATCCCGGTGATCTTCATGACTGCAAAGATAGCTGAGGAGGACCGCATCCATGGCTTTGAGCTCGGTGCGGACGACTATATCTCCAAGCCTTTCTCCCCGAAGGAGCTTGTGCTGAGGGTCCAGGCCATCCTCAGGAGGGTGGACGGAGGCCAGGAGGTCGAGACCAGCCACAAGTATTATTACAAGGCGGAAAGCGGCGTGATGTGCTTTGACGAGGTCGAGCACAAGGTGACGGTCAACGATGAGGCTGTGGCGCTGACTGCGGCAGAGTGGAGGATCCTTGGACTTCTGATCGGGAACACCTCAAGGATCCTGCCAAGATCAGAGATCCTGAAGAAGTGCTTTGACTACACATCCGAGTCCTATGAGAGGATTGCGGACACACACATAAAGAACCTCAGGGCAAAGCTCGGACCTTACCCGTGGATTGAGACGGTCCGTGGTTACGGATACAGGTTCATCGGTTATCCGGTGGAGGAGAAGGCCTGATGAGGAAGCTCTTCTTCCGTTACTTCATTAGTATTTTCTCAATTGCGGTTGTTGTGCTCCTGGTCCAGTTCGGAGTGTTGCTTCTGCAGTACAGGACCAGCCAGGGCAGGTGGAAGAACGAGGTCTATGATGATTTCGTGGTCTCCGTCGAGAATGCCATCGCTGACGGGGATTTCACTGATTACGGCCTGAACGGAATCATGATGGCCGTGTCCAACATAGATGACAACAGGGTCAGCGGATTCCTCTTGAGGGATGCCAGCGGGTCAAACATGGTGGCCTTCGGCAAGACCGCAGAGGGACGCATGCTTACAAGCCTTTTCTCCGGCAACCAAAGGTTCCCGAACCAGGCAGAGTCAACAACATTCACAGGAAAACTGACGAGAATAAACATCGAAGTGACTTATTCCGAATACGGGGTTGTCTCTGATCTGGCTATAGGCGATGTCACGTCAGGCAAATCCGAGATAAAAATTCCGGCGATGCTCAAAGGCCAGGATGTCATAGGCTCGATTGTCATTGCCTTTGACGGAGAGGATTCGTTCATAATCGATCTTCTGACATTCAGCCCAAGGACCTACGAGTACTCCAAGGACATCATCAACTCCTGCATCAAGGGCCTGATGTTCAGCATCCCTGTCTGTCTTGTGTTCGCGCTTGTGGCGGCATGGATCATCAGCTCCAGGAACACGAGATACATCAACGATGTCCGCAAGGCCCTCAATGACCTGTCCCATGGCAAACCGAATGTCACAGTCCCCAAGCAGGGCAACAGCGAGCTCAATGAGATCTCTGATGCCATAGAGGAGCTGGACAAGGACCTTCAGGCCAATGCCAAGAGCCGTAAGGCATGGCTGAGCAGCATCTCACATGACCTCAACACGCCTACAGCTGCGATGAAGATGATAATCGACGGCCTGAATGACGGGGTGTTCCCCGCGGATGAGAGCACGCTCAAGGAGCTTCAGGTCGAGAATGACAAGCTCTCAGAGAGAATAGGGCGTGTCATAGAGTTCTCCAACCTCCAGGCTGACGCAAAGCCAGTGATGGAGAACCTGGACGCAAGTCAGTTCATCAGTGATGTCCTGTCCTCATTCAAGGACGCACAGTCAGTTCAGGCATCGGCCTCATGTCAGAGCATCAGATGTGATGACAGCCTGATGTCCCGTGCCGTGACAGAGCTTCTGGACAATGCTATCGCAGCCAGAGGAGACTCAGCAGAGCCTGTTGTCTGGACGGTGGGTGAGGCTGACGGCTGCTACAGGATGGAGATCACGAACCCCGGACGTATTCCGGCTTCAATGGACGCAGATTTCTTCGAGCCTTGGGCCCGTGGTGACTGGTCACGTACAAGCGGAGGCTCGGGTCTTGGTCTTCCGATTGCCTCAACCATAGTGTTCCTGCATGGCGGTCAGATTACTTTGACCCAGAAAGAGGATGATCTTGTAAGCGCTGTGATCAGCTGGCCTGCTCAGGCCTGACCTTCATCCACAAAGGCCTTTATCTCAGCAAAGAACTCATCATAGGTGGTGCAGAGCTTCAGATCAGGCTCTTCCTTGAGTATGTTCGCAGGAGCACGGAACAGACAGCCTTTGTCCGCCTTGCGGATCATAGTCAGGTCATTGTAGCTGTCTCCGGCTGCAAAGGTGCGGAAGTTCATTGATCTGAAGCCGTCGATTGCCTTTCTCATTCCGTCCTGCTGGCGCAGCCTCATGCCGGTGAGCATTCCTTTGTCATCTACTATCAGGCTGTTGCAGAGGATTGTGGGCCAGCCCAGCTGTCTCATCAGGGGCTTGGCGAACTCTGTGAACGTATCGGAGAGAATTACTACCTGCGTGATCTCCCTGACCTTGTCCAGAAACTCACGGGCCCCTTCAAGAGGGCGGATTGTGGCAATGACATCCTGGATGTCCTTCAGTGTCAGGCTGTGCTCCCTGAGGATGTTCATGCGGTATCTCATGAGCTTGTCATAGTCAGGCTCCTCACGGGTTGTGATCCTGAGCTCTGGAATCCCGGTCTTCTCTGAAAATGCAATCCAGATTTCGGGTACAAGCACGCCTTCAAGGTCCAGACAGATAATCTCCATGTTCACTCCTTTCAGATTCCCAGCACCTGCAGCACATATTCCATGACTGCGGTCCTGTCAATCACATCATCGTGAAGCTCCTTCTTGCTCTCCAGTGAGCTGAGGTTCTTGGGAACCGGAACTCCGGTCTTCTTTGAGATCTGCTCGATCTGGAAGAACTCATCTCCGCTGACAGGAAGTCCTATTGCCTCCGAGACCGGGGCAGGGAACTTGTACGGGCTGGCTGTGGACAGCACCACCACAGGCACATTGTCCTTCACCTTATTCATGTAGTCTCCGGCGGCCTTGATTCCCACAGCAGTGTGCGGATCACAGAGATAACCGTCCTTGCGGTAGGTCTCTCCGATAGTGGAGATAGTCTCTTTCTCTGTGCAGCAGTATGCCTTGAATGTATCTGTGATTCTCTTAAGCACAGAGGCAGGAACCTTGAAGCTGCCCTTTGAGCTCAGGTCACTCATCCATGACCTGACCTGTTCGGCATCGCATCCGCAGGCCAGGAACAGAAGTCTCTCAAGGTTGGAGGAGACCAGGATGTCCATGGATGGCGAGCTTGTGCGGTAGAACGGACGTTGTCTGTCATAAAGGCCTGTTGTCAGGAAGTCTGTCAGGACGCGGTTCTCGTTTGACGCGCAGATGAGGTGCCTTACCGGTAGTCCCATGAGCTTTGCGAAGTAACCTGCGAGGATATCACCGAAGTTGCCTGACGGGACCACGAAGTCAATCTGGTCTCCGAGGCTGATGCGGTTCTCTCCGACAAGGTCTGAGTAGGCCTTGAAGTAATAGACTACCTGAGGGGCAAGACGGCCGATGTTTATTGAGTTCGCGGAGGAGAGGGTCTTTCCTGCATTCTTGAGCTCTTCCATTGCATTTACCTTGGCAAAGGTCTGCTTCACTGCGGTCTGGCAGTCATCGAAGTTGCCGCGTACCGCACAGACTCTGACATTGGAGCCTTCCTGGGTGACCATCTGGGCACGCTGGATGGGTGAGACGCCTCCGTCAGGATAAAACACTATGATCCTTGTTCCCGGCACGTCATGGAAGCCCTCAAGAGCTGCCTTGCCTGTATCACCTGATGTAGCCGTCAGGATGACGGTCTCATCCTTGTCTCCTGTCTGCTTTTTTGCCGCGGTGATCAGCTGGGGGAGCATTGAGAGAGCAACGTCCTTGAACGCAGATGTGGGACCCCTGAACAGCTCAAGCACATATTTGTCTCCGACTTTCACAAGCGGTGTCAGGTCTTCGGTCTCGAATTTGCCCCTGTAAGCCTTCTGTACCAGGTCCTCCATGTCATTGAAATCAGGAAGGAGGTGGGACAGGATCAGGCGGGCCATCTCCAGAGTGGGCTGGCCGATTACGGACCTCCAGTCAAACGGGCTGGAGAGAATCTCCGGAGATATGAAAAGACCTCCGTCCGGTGATATGCCGGAGAGGACTGCCTGAAGGGAATTACAGCTGTAGCTGCTACGCGTGCTTATGTATTTCATGTTCAATCCTTGTTGTCTGCTGTCAATCTATGGCTATGAGTTTGGTGTTATCCACGCCGGTGCACTCGTCAATGTCCTTAAGAAGCCCTGTGACAGGCTCCGGCATGGCGCTGATATCCAGTGTGATCGTCACGCTTGCCTTCCCATGGACGGGAAGGCTCTGTGTTATTGTGAGGATGCTTGCTCCGGCAGATGAGATCACGGTCAGGACGTGGCTCAGGATACCTGTCTCATGGGAGAGAAGCATCGATATGACAGCCTTCCTTCCGTCTGAGAGGCGTATGGGCTCCAGGATAAAGTCCTTGTATTTATAGTAAGTGCTGCGTGATATGCCGACCATCCTTGTGGCCTGCATGACGTTCTTTGCCTTGCCTTCCTCTATCATGTGCTTTGCCTTGAGCACCGCATCGTAATAATCGGGCAGTATACTTTTGTGCACTATCAGGTAGTTTTCAAGCATTTTTCTCTCCGCATATTGCCATTTTGCTGCATTGCATGATACATTGTCCTCAATAAAAAGACAAGTGTTTTTGAGAGGCGTACATTTTTATTTTTTGTGCGCGTCAAAAGGGAGACAGTATGAAGGTTTCGATTCTCGGTCATGGCATTGTAGGTAAAGGCGTGTGGGAGATGCTAAGGAGCAATCAGGGCTATGAGATCCGCAATGTTCTTGTTAAGAAAGGAGAGAAGACAGCATCCTTCATGACAGAGAGCTTTGAGACCGTCCTTGAGGACGACTCTGACCTTGTCATCGAATGCATGGGCGGAATTGACCCGGCCTTTGAGTTCACCTCCAAATGCCTTGAGGCCGGAAAGAGCATAATCAGCTCAAACAAGGCCCTTGTGGCCGCCCATGGAATTGACCTGATGAACATAGCACGCCGTAAGGGCAAGTCATTCCTGTTCAGCGCAGCCTGCGGCGGTGCAATTCCGATCCTGCAGAACCTGTGCCTTGCAAGGCGCACTGACGAGATCCTTTGGGCCGGGGGAATCCTCAACGGAACAACCAACTATATCCTTGACTCCATGGACAGACGCGGCATGAGCTTTGAGGATGCCCTTGCAGAGGCCAAGGCCCTTGGTTATGCCGAGTTTGACCCGACCGCGGACATCTCAGGTCTTGATACTCTCAGGAAGATAATGCTCATCAGCATGGTGGCCTATGATGTGCTGCCGAACTCAGACTACAACATTGAGGGAATCCAGAACGTCAGTGCACTTGATTTCGAGGTCGCGAAGGAGCTCGGATGCACCATAAGGCTTGTCGGAAAGTGCGGCCTTGCGGAGTCAGGAAGGCTCTACGCCTATGTCCAGCCGGTGCTGTGTGACAGGGACTCGGCTTACAGCGGAATCAGAAGCAACATCAACCTTGCCCGTTATGAGGGCAAGAACTCGGGCCTGATGTCCTTCATGGGCCAGGGTGCCGGAAGATATCCTACAGCATCGGCGATCCTGAGGGACGTCACATCTGTTGCTGACGGACAGAAGCAGATGCTGACTGAGAAGTGTCTTGTGGGTTTCCCTTACAACAACTCCAAGGAATGTGAGAGAAACTATTTCATCCGAATTGACTCATCCTCGTTCGCATCCCAGATCGGCAGCATCCCTGTCAGGAAGGTCATCTGCGAGAAGGGCGGCTCAGTGTTTGCCGTTACTGAGGCAATTACAGTGAAGGCAATGCATGATCTTGCCGCAGAGCTCAGAAGACACGGGGCAAAGCTGTTCTTTGCAGAGAAGAAGGAGGACTGATCATGCTTAAGGTCGCTAAGTTCGGAGGCTCATCAGTCGCATCCGCCGCACAGTTCCGCAAGGTCAGGGACATCATTCTCTCAGACCCGTCAAGACGTCTTGTGGTTGTCTCTGCCGCAGGCAAGAGGGACTCCAAGGACCATAAGATCACAGACCTCCTGTATCTGTGCCATGCCCATCTGACATATGGTGTCTCATGTGATGAGATATTCGACAAGATAAGCAGCCGCTTCATTGAGATAAGGGATGAGCTGGGACTGTCATTCAGGATCGAGGACGAGCTTGAGGCCCTCAGGGCAAGGCTCAACAAGGATTTCTCGGTTGACGAGCTTGTCAGCAGGGGAGAATACCTTACCTCAAGGCTCATGGCCGAATACCTTGGCTACTCTTTCCTGGATGCCTCCAAATGCATCTTCATGGATTATGACGGAAGGTTTCTACCGGAGAAGATATCCAAGGCCGTCAATGAGGTTCTGAACGAGGAGAAAGGTGTTGTGATCCCCGGTTTCTACGGGGTGCTGCCGTCTGGCAAGATCAAGGTCATGAGCCGAGGCGGAAGCGATATCACCGGCTCCCTTGTGGCCGCCGCCTGCAATGCCGACCTCTATGAGAACTGGACCGATGTATCAGGTATCCTCATGGCAGACCCGCGCATTGTGGACAATCCCAGCCCGATCTCCGAGATCACGTTTGCAGAGCTCCGCGAGCTTGCCTACATGGGCGCGTCCGTTCTCCATGAGGATTCAGTGGCCCCTGTCAAGGAGATAGGAATCCCTCTCAACATCCGCAACACCAATGACCCGTCACATCCCGGAACGATGATAGTCGACAAGGCCGGCGGGAACGAGGCTGACCAGGACCGCTTCATCACGGGAATCTCAGGCAAGAGGAACTTCATCATCCTCACCGTATCCAAGCGCATCAACGGCTCGAACGAGACTTTGCGTGATGTTCTGGAGATCCTGGACAGGCACAAGGTCCACGCGGAGCACATCTCAATGGGAATCGACCAGTTCGCCCTTGTCCTCTCGCAGACCAGCATAGGGGATGCACTGTATGAGATCATCGGCGACATCCGCGCCAAGTGCTCTCCGGACGATGTATCCGTGCAGGACAACATTGCCCTTGTCGCTGCCGTGGGACGCAAGATGATATTCCGTCCCGGTATCTCCGGAAAACTCTTCAACGCGCTCGGAAAAGAGGGTATCAACATCCGCACAATCGCTCAGGGCTCCGATGAGCTTGCAATCATTGTCGGTGTTGACAACAGCCAGTTCGAGACCACCATCCGCGTCCTCTATCACAGTTTCGCCGGCTGATTTCGGCTTGCTCCGACACTTTTTTTGATTTTTTTTTGTTGATTTGAAATATTCTCTGCACTTTTTTCGTATAGGTTTGCGAAAAGGAGAAAGACCATGTTCGTAAGCCTTAAACTAAGCATGTTCAATTCAATCGGAACACGTGTTGCCGTCAACCTGTTCAAGAAGAGCGGCAAAATCGAGTACGAGATCCTGTTTCCGGGTCTCGGTGTTGAGAAGACCCAGAGAAACGCTCTGAGTAAGAGCGCCTCTGAAAGGTTCCTTAAGAAGCTTAAGAAAAACGGGGCCCTTGATCTGATCCATCAGATTCGTCTTCCGTATGATCCTAAGGACAATGACACCTGGAGCCTTGAAGTGGACTTTGGGGACAATGATGTTGTTAGAGCCTCCGGCCCTGATGTCTGCACATCGGATATGAGGCCTGTGCTCCAGGATCTGGCGGAGATCCTGGATAACCGTTTCCCTGTCCTTCAGCTGGTCAGTCCCACCAGGATAGAGAGGCTGATGCTTGGATTCTGCTTCAATGAGTTCAACGAGAGTATGACAGACATCTTTCCTGAGCTGCAGGACATGGACCATATGGAGTCAATCACCCTGGACCGCAAGGACAGGGTCCTGGTCTACAGCAAGAGATTCCCCGCTAGCTGCTTCAACAGCATATACGTGTGCAGATGCGAGCAGCAGGTGCGCAGCATACTGGACCAGAGCTCGGATATCCTGACTGACGAGGTTCTCTTTGAGGATATTGACTCAAAGCCGGGGGAACCGACGCTTGCCATTTACATCACTTATCATGACGGGAGCATTGTGAGGGTCAGCCGTGCGTTGAGCAGAAGAGGGCTGAGAGACAGGATCTACTTTGAGTTACTTGATGTTATCCATGACACGGTCCTTCATCTGCTTCTGAAGGGAGGGCTCTTGGACAAGAGGTTCCTTGGCTCTGAGGATGAGATCATGAAAGCCCCGTTTACGGTGTCATACAATGAGGAAGATACTGAGGCAATGTGAGAGCGCTGTCAGAATGCCAGTCCGCCGCCTACCTCGGCGTAGAATGACCTGTCAATGATGTCATAGACCGCACCGCCGTAGACGCTTATGTGGTTGATGCACAGCTCAAGGCCAGTAGTGGCAAGAAGGCCGATGCCTTCAGACTCATCTTCTTTGCCGAAGACCTCAATGCCTCCCTGAAGCCAGATGTAAGGCATGAGCTTCATGTTGGCTCCAATGCTTCCTCCTACGCTTCCTGCAAGGTTTTCTGCGGACATCTTCGGGAAGAATGAGATCCCGAGGAAGGCTCCGAAGTATTTCGGAGGAAGTATGTTCAGCATGAAGTTGCTGCGTCTTGTCCCTATTGTATAAGTGTAGTTCAGAGCGACCTGGGTGGAAGAACGGTCTGCCCAGGGGTTTATGATCTCTTCCCTGTCAGAGCGCATGAAAGTGAACTCCATGTCCTGCTTGCCGTTGTTGAACACAAGCTTGTAGTCAGGGTATTTGGGCAGATTTGAGAATGACACGCTTCCTGACACGGGTTTTTCGGGTGTGACTGCGCCGCTCTGGAGGACAGTATGCTCAAGCTCCGCCTGATACATCTCCGACATCTGGCTGAGCACGACTGTGGACTCAATGACGCCAAGTGCGGTGAAGGCTGCTCCGACCGGGCCTGTGGCACGGTAGTAGACCGAGCTGTGATAGCCCCAGGGATAACCGTAGTAGAAGTCAAAGTAGAAGTTGCTGTCATCCGGGTTCATTATGGCATCTATGACAGCCAGGGCTCCGATCACACCTGCTGCGGCAATCGCGGCACTTGCGCGGTTTTTCTCGTGGACGATGTAGTCGCTGCTGTTCCAGTTCTCGATCAACGTCCATCTGTCCTTGTCTGAGTTTCCGCCGTAGATGGCGATGTCTGTGTCATTGAAGGTGAAGGTCCTCTGGTCAAGGGAGGCTAGGGAAAGCATGAAGTTGGCATTCCTGCCGTCAAAGTAGTCTGAGCCTGCGACGATCTGAAGTCCGTCCTGGGACTTGGCTCCGATGGAGCTTGGGCTGCTTTGGGATGATTTCTCCTCAGGGGCAATATAAAGGGCCTTGTTGGAGACACATGAAGTCAGAAGCAAAGCCGCTGCAAGGGCGAATATTATGAGGCGTCTCATCAGAAGTCATCCTCGTCAGAGTTCTGCTTGCGGCTGTAGCCCTCGTCATAGAAGAATCCGTTGTCCAGAAGGTCGTCATCCTCGTCGTCGTCATCATCGTCATCGTCGTCGTAGTTGATCACACGCGGCGCGTCGTAGAGGTCGTCGATCTCATCGTCATCGTCGAAATCGTCATCATCGTCGTCATCGTCATCGAGATCGTCATCAAGGTCATCGTCATCGAAATCATCGTCAAAGTCGTCGTAGTAATCGCCGAAAGGTCTTCTCTTCTTTGGCATGTTTCTCCTCCTTTGTTGATGGATAATAAAAGGATAGAATCACTGCAGTGCGATGTCAATTGAGTTTTTGGCCTATTGCTATTATACTTCAGTAGACATACTTAAACACGTAGGAGCGACCATGAAAAAAATTAAGTCAACCTTACTGATCCTTGTGATTGCAATTGTCCTTGTTCTCACAAGCTGCTCAACCACAATCGCCATAAAGAGACTGGTGCCGGCCAAGGTCGATGTCAGCGGATATAAGACAATCGGCGTTAGGTCAACCATTGATGAGACACGCTGGGTACACCCGGTGTTCTGGGGCTCATATGTCCCCATCACAGGTGTGAGTGACCTGTATCTCAGATATCTGGCATTCAGCTCATATCTGGATTTCAATGCCTCCAGCAGGATCACAGATGCCGCCACAAACACCATCTACAAGGCGATCAACACCGGATACTTCAACGTCCTGGATCCGCAGTACACCGATTCACTTGTCACAGTCGGACAGCGAAACGGCAACCTCCAGCAGACACTGATGGACAACAAGGTCGATGCCGTCCTTACGACAAAGATCACCAACATCTACTATGATGAGTACATCTCACAGGAGAGGGAGAGCTACTATTCGACTGACAAGGGCGGAATCAAGTATTACCGCATCAACTTCTACCTGTATCAGAAGTACCAGATGTCAATCTCCTACACACTCTCCGATGTCGAGAACAACAAGATCATCGCAACAGGCACATTCACCTCAGATTCCATGGTCAAGAAGACAAGACTCGGATACACCATCGACTCCTACGGCACATTCCAGAGGGAGAGCTACTTCAACATCACCCCGGCATCAAGGCTCTTCGAGGACCTGATCCAGCAGTTCGCCGACAAGTTCAGGAAGGAGCTCTCACCGCATTACGAGACCCATTACTTCGACTTCATGCCGAACAAGAACCCGAAGGTCGACAGGCTGGAGCCTGCATACGATGCCCTTGAGGATGAGAACTGGGCGACAGCTCTCAGGCTCTTTGCCGATGAGTACAAGAAGTCAGGCAACATCGCTGCCGGATACAACGCGGCCATCCTGTATTTCACACAGGGCCAGTACGAGCAGTCATATGCTCTAGCGCAGGAGCTCTACAACAAGTACGGAAATGTGGACGCACTGGATCTCTACAATGTCCTGAAGAACATCGAGGCCCAGGAGAACGCCGCGAACGCACAGATCAGCAGCACTGAGAAATCAGGTGCCTCAACCACAACCGGCAGTGGCGGAGTAGTTGGAATCTGATGCTGTTCGTCATAACCGGAAACGGCAAGGGAAAGACCACAAGTTCCCTGGGCATGGTCAGCCGTGCCCTGGGACATGGTCTCAGATGTGCCGTCATCCAGTTCCTTAAGTCCAATCCCAGGGCACTGGGGGAATACAGGACATTCACCAAGCTCGGAGTTCCCTGGGAGTCATGGGGTCAGGGTTTTTTATGGGACCAGAAGACCCTTGAGCCTACGGCCGAGCTCTGCCGTCAGGGGTGGGAGAGCTTCAAGACAAAGGCCTCTGGCGGCGACTTTGACCTGATTGTGCTTGATGAGTTCACTTACGTGCTATCGTTCGGGCTTCTGGACAAGAAAGAGGTGCTTGATTACCTGTCCCAGAACGTCCATAAGGAGGGTTTCCCGCATGTTGTTATCACAGGAAGAAATGCGGATAATCAGATCCTTGAGATGGCGGATACTGTAAGTGAAATCAACGAAATCAGGCACCATTTCCGCTCAAACGGCGGAAAAACGGTCAAAGGAATCGAGTTTTAAGCTGATTTGATGGCCTAAAATGGCCTGATTCTTGAAAAAAGTCATTTTTATTTACATTTTAAGTGATATAGGCCATTGTTTTTTGCAAACGATGGCCTGATTATTATTTTTCAACAAACTTCTTCCATTGTTTGGCATTTTCCTTTAAAATCTAAAATGCTATGAACCGTTTGGACCTGCATTCACATCTTCTGTTCGGTGTAGACCATGGAGTCCAGACCAGGGAGCTGTACAGGGCTCTTCTTCTGGAGTACAGGAAGCACGGGATAGATACCCTGGTTCTGACGCCGCACATCTTTCACCCGACGGTGAAGACAAGGGTGGAGAACATCAGGGAGAACTTCCGTCTTGCATCGGAGGATGCGGCCAAGGTAGGAATCCGCACGATACTCGGAGCGGAGCTGTACCTGGGCTGCCAGACAGAGGTCAGGACAATCCCGATAGCCGGAAGGTATGCCCTTGTGGAGTTCCCGGTATCGGCCAAGCCGATCGGACTGGACCGCAAGCTGCAGCAGCTTCTGGACCAGGGGCTGGAGCCGATAATCGCCCACGTGGAGCGCTACCCGTGGCTGAGGCCGCAGGGAGAGACGTTTCAGATGCTCAAGGATATGGGTGCCTGGATACAGGTCAATGTGTCAGGCATAGAGAATAAGTCGGCAATGCCGTACATTCAGAGGGACCTGGTTGACATCATAGCGGATGACAACCATGGCGACAGAAGTCTTCCGGGGAAGCTCAGGTCTTGTCTTGATGCGTTTCCGCAGATCTGCGCCAGGATGGAGAGCCTGAATCTGTGACGTTGCCACGATAAAGGAGGCCTATAGTGCTTATTGATATTACAATGGCCAATTTCAGGTCGGTAAGGGATCCGCAGACAGTGTCATTTGCTGCCCTTAAGGACAAGAGAATGGACCAGTCCAAGGTCCAGGTCATCTCTGACAAGCTGAAGATCCTCAGGAGCACAGCTGTCATCGGACCGAACGGTGTTGGAAAGAGCACCGTTGTCAGAGCCCTTGAGGCAGTCAAGGGAGTCATCATCGCCGAGGCAAGTGAGGCTAATCCTCTCAGAAGAGTCCTCGGAGGATCACTGTTCGCTTACAATGATGTAAAGAACCAGCCTGCAGAGTTCACAGTCAGATTCCTTCTCAGGGAGTTCGTCTCCGAAGAGGAGCCTGAGGTATTCGCAACATACACCCTCAAGGCTGACCTTGATCATATCTGGGAGGAGAAGCTCTACTACAACTTCGGAACATCCAGAAAGCTCATGTTCGACAGAGTCGCAACCGCTTCTCTCGATGACGAGGTTCAGTACAAGGTCCGCTGGGGAAAGCTCTACAGAGGCGACAAGAAGAGAAACGAGAAGGCAGTTGACTGCAGACACTCCTTCATCAAGAACGCTGCGGACAAGGGCGGTGAGACCTGCTCAGAGGTCTACAAGTGGTTCACAGAGGTCCTGGACATCCTCCCGATGGGTGTAGGTTCCTCATCAGAGCGCTACATCGCATCAATGCTCAATGCTCATCCGGCATGGAAGGATCAGCTGATCAACTTCTTCTGGAGCATGGACGTCACAGACATCAGGGACATCAGGGTCGGATACAACAAGGACGGAAAGTTCGTGCAGTCGAACGAAGGCGACATGGTCATCTTCTTCCACTCCAACAAGAACGCCACAATGTCCAGCCTTTATGCCAAGGAGAGCCTCTCAATGAAGAGACTTTCGCTCCTCGCACTTGCCTTCTTTGAGGCATTCACAAAGCCCAAGGTGCTGATCATTGACGACTACGGCATGTTCCTTCATCCGGAGGTCCTGATCTATCTGACAAGCGTATTCACAAACGGCTGCAAGCGCGCAAGCCAGATGGTTGTCGCAGACTGCAACCCGACACTGCTTGAGGATGGTCTCCTCAGAAGAGACAGCATCTACTTCGCAGAGAAGGACAGCAATGGATCAACAGTCTACTATCCGCTTAGCAACTACAGGATCGGGGCAAACGGAAAGATCCGTGCCATGTATGAGAGCGGTGCATTCGGAGCACTTCCAATCACAAGCGAGTTCCGCTTTGTCAATGAGGAGGCATGATCATGACCAGAAAGAGAACACCGATACTTCCAAGGAAGACAATCCTCATCTCAACTGCCAATGCAGCAATCGCAGCATATTTCTCAAGGGTCAGGAAGGACTGCAGATATGTCAACATGACTGTCGAGTATCTCCCCGCAGACTCAGTTGAGAGTTTCATCAAGGCAACCGGAAAGGCACGTATCGCAGGTAAGTTCGCATCAGCCTGGGCAGTTTTCGGACTGAGTGACTTCAATCTCGAGCCGGCTGACCTTGAGGGTCTCAAGGATCTTGCTGAGTCAAGGAAGGTCAAGCTCGGTTGGACAACCCCGAACATCAGCATGTGGCTGTACCTGCATCTGACAAAGCAGGCTCCGAACTTCTATGTCGAGAACGCATCACAGTTCGACCAGCAGATCGCCAAGTACTTCCCCGGCTACAAGCCGACAGCTGAGTTCATGACAGGCGAGGGCAGTGAGATCCACCTCAAGCTGTTCAAGTTCTTCGCCATGGCCGTGAACAATGCCAGCGCATACAACAAGATCGCCGAGAAGAAGAACGGAGTACCCGCTACGACTTTCGTCGAGCTGTATGACGACATCAAGGAAATCTGCGGAGACGCTGACCTCTCACACAACAACAAGGTTCTTGCACAGTGAAAATAATCGCATAAATGGAGTTGCAATATGAATGGTTTTCTGCTGTTCACTTTTACAGCTTCAATTGCGGTCTCCTGTATGGCTCTGGCATTAGCCATTGCCTCACAGATTCTTCATAAGACGGACTGGGGTGTACGGTACATCGTCTTCCAGTCCTGTCTTATAGGAATCATGGTGCTGTATCTTGCATCAAAGATATCGCTGTTCTTCATGCCGGAGAATCTGCTGGTTGTATTCAACTTCATATTCAAGACCGCCATGATGGCCAGCATGAGCTTTGTGATAGTGTATCTTCCGTTCTTCCTGAGCTGGGTGATAGCCAAGCCTTGGAGAAAGGTGCAGATGCTGAGGTTCACCCCTCTGGCAATGACATATTTCGGCATAGGGCTTGCCGCCCTGATTGTCAACAACGAGGTCTTCTCGTTCTGGGTGAATCTTTCCCAGACCCTGATCTTCCTCGGGATGTATGTCTACTGCATCATCACGCTGTGGGTGAACCTGAAGAGCATAGAGGATCAATCTGCAAGAGGTGTCGCGCTGTCGATCAACATCGTGAGCCTCTCGCTGATCCCGCTCTCGATCCTTTCGCTTTATGTGGAATGGATTGCGGAATTCAGCTACCCGATATACGTTCTGGCTTTCTCCATAATCATCATAGTCTACAACTACATAAGGTTCGGACTTGACAAGGAGGAGTCGGAAAGCAAACCGGAGCTCAATTATGAGAGCCTGTCACGTTACAAGATATCAGAGCGTGAGTTCACGGTAGTGCAGCTCATCTGCGAAGGTTATACCAACAAGGAGATTGCACAGGAGCTGTCAATCTCGGTCAACACGGTGAACAACCATGTTGCCAACATCTTCAGCAAGATGGGAGTCCGCTCCCGCATTGACCTGCTGAAGGCTTTGAAGGAAGGTCCCTGGTCGTAAGACCCGGGGCCTTTCCCCTTATACATTGAAAGAAACCTCGATTTACGATACAAATATACAGTCATGGGAATACCCATGTGGAGTTTAAAATGAGTGTAAGAGTCAGATATGCACCATCGCCGACAGGCCTTCAGCACATCGGCGGTGTCAGGACAGCGCTTTTCAACTATTTCTTCGCCAAGGCGAACGGCGGCAAGTTCATCCTCAGGGTTGAGGATACCGACCGCGAGCGTTACAGCGACGAGTCTCTCCAGGATCTTTACGATACCCTGGAATGGCTTGGTGTCAAATGGGATGAGGGCCCTGTTGTAGGCGGCCCGTACGGACCATACATCCAGAGTGAGAGATTCGCCATCTACCAGGAATACGCCAAGAAGCTCGTTGATATGGGCAAGGCCTATTACTGCTACTGCTCAGCCGAGCGCCTTGAGGCCCTCAGACAGAAGCAGATGGAGGAGAAGAGTCCTGTCCAGGGATATGACGGACACTGCAGGGATCTCACCGCAGAGCAGAGGGCTGAGCTTGAGGCCCAGGGTATCCGCCCTGTCATCAGGCTCAAGGTTCCCAGAGAGGGAAGCACGACCTTCCACGATGTCCTGATGGGTGACATCACAAGGGACAACAAGGACATCAGTCCGGATCCTGTCCTGCTCAAGTCCGACGGATTCCCGACATATCATCTTGCGAATGTCATAGACGACCATCTGATGGGAATCACCCATATCATGAGGGCACAGGAGTGGATCCCTTCCGGACCGCTTCACGTGATCCTCTATGAGGCATTCGGCTGGCAGGTCCCGACCTACTGCCATCTGCCAATGGTCATGGGAAATGACGGGCACAAGCTCTCAAAGCGCCACGGCTCCACAAGTGTCAGGGACTTCAGGCAGAAAGGCTATCTGCCGGAGGCACTGCTGAACTATGTGAGCCTGGTAGGCTGGTCATATGACGGAGAGAAGGAGTTCTTCACACGTGAGGAGCTCGAGAAGTGCTTCTCCCTGGAGAAGATCAACAAGGCTCCCGGAGTATTCGACTACCAGAAGCTTGACTGGTTCAACGCCCAGTACATCCGCCGCAAGGGCGATGAGGAGCTTGCAGATCTCCTGATGCCTTATCTGAAGGACGCAGGTCTTCTGGATGAGAGCTCACGTGACCGCCTTGTGGCATTTGTCCCGGGCATCCGCGACAGGATCACGCTTCTGTCGGACATCATCCCGATGGTCGAGTTCCTGAAGGACAAGGGTGAGCCCGAGGCTGCACTTTTGATTCCGAAGAAGATGGATGCCGCCGGAACACTGAATGCGCTTAAAAACGTGTATGAGACAGTGAAGGCCGGCCTTGATGCCGGAAAGAACGACGAGGAGCTCCAGCAGGATCTCATGGACCTTGCTCAGAAGCTCGGAATCAAGAATGCGGGAGTCTTCAATCCGCTCAGAACCGCTGTTACAGGAATGGCCGTGAGCCCGCCGCCGTTCAGCTGTATCCGTCTGTTGGGCAAAGAAGAGAGTTACAGGCGCATTGAGCGCGCGATAGCAATACTTGAGAAAGAGGTTAACAATGGCTGAAGTTACAATGGATAAGATCGTATCACTTTGCAGAAGACGTGGATTCATTTTCCAGAGCAGTGAGATTTACGGGGGCCTGAACGGCGCCTATGACTATGGTCCGCTGGGTGTGCAGCTCAAGAACAACATCCGTGACGCATGGTGGAAGGAGATGACACAGCTCCATGACAACATCGTCGGACTCGATGCTTCTATTCTCATGCATCCCAGAGTATGGGAGGCCAGCGGCCATGTGAGCAACTTCACTGACCCGATGGTTGACTGCAAGCAGTGCAAGAGCCGCTTCAGAGCAGACCAGATTGACCTGAACGCACCGTGTCCGGTATGCGGCAACAAGGGCACATTCACGGCCCCGAGGAACTTCAACCTCATGTTCGCCACACATATCGGAGCTGATGTCGATGCCGCCTCAACAATCTATCTCAGACCTGAGACAGCCCAGGGAATCTACGTTGACTTCAAGAACGTCGTCTCATCATCCCGTGTGAAGGTTCCGTTCGGAATCGCACAGGTCGGAAAGAGCTTCCGCAACGAGATCACAACCAAGAACTTCATCTTCCGCTCATGTGAGTTCGAGCAGATGGAGATGCAGTGGTTCTGCAAGCCGGGCACAGACGAGCAGTGGTTCCCGTACTGGAGAGAGCAGAGGATGAACTTCTACGTCAACAGGATCGGAATCCATCCGGAGCACCTCAGATGGCATCAGCACGGACCGGATGAGCTGGCATTCTACGCCAAGGACGCCTATGACATCCAGTTCCTGTTCCCGATGGGATGGCAGGAGCTCGAGGGAGTCCACAGCAGGACTGACTATGACCTGACACAGCACCAGAAGTTCAGCGGCAAGGAGATGACCTACCTTGATCCTGAGACGAACGAGAAGTACATCCCGTACGTCGTTGAGACCTCAGCAGGTCTTACCAGAAACGTCCTCATGGCTCTTTCAGATGCCTACGATGAGGAGGTTGTGGCCGAGGGTGATATCAGGACAGTCCTGCACTTCCATCCGAACATCGCTCCTGTCACAGTTGCGGTTCTTCCTCTTGTAAAGAAAGACGGCCTTGCAGAGTATGCCTCAAAGCTCGAGCATGAGCTCAGGGACGACTTTGCCACATACTACGACCAGAGCGGAGCTATCGGACGCCGTTACCGCCGCCAGGATGAGATCGGAACTCCTTATTGCGTGACCGTCGACTATGACACAATGAACGACAACACAGTCACTCTGAGGTTCCGTGACTCAATGGAGCAGGTCAGGGTTCCTGTCTCAGAGCTGGTCGCCACAATCAAGAAAGCCACTAAGGATTACAAGAGAGTTTAATTATGAATAAAGCACTACAGGTCCTGATTGACAGGGGTTTCGTCAAGGACTGCACAAACACAGACGGTCTCTCCGACCTGATGGACAATGGTCCGGTTACCTTCTACTGCGGTACCGACCCGACAGGCCCGTCACTTCATGTCGGCCACATTGTCCCGTTCTTCGCCATGCATCATCTGCAGCAGCACGGGCACAAGCCTCTTGCACTTGTCGGAGGCGGAACAGGCCTGATCGGGGATCCTTCCGGAAAGACCGAGATGCGCAAGATCCTGCCGGCAGAGACAATCGCGGAGAACGCGAAGCGCATCGCAGGTCAGCTGGCAAAGGTCGTCAATTTTGACGAGGTCCCTCCCGCAGGCTATGGCCAGGGAAGGATCGTCAACAACGCCGACTGGCTTGTGGGCCTGAACTACATCGAGTTCCTCAGGGATGTCGGACGCTATTTCTCTGTCAACAGAATGCTCACATTCGAGGGTGTTAAGCAGCGCCTTGAGAGAGGTCTGTCATTCATAGAGTTCAACTACCAGCTGCTGCAGTCATACGACTACTACATGCTCTACAAGAACTACGACAACCGCCTTCAGATCGGCGGCGCGGACCAGTGGGGCAACATCGTTGCAGGTATCGACCTGATCCAGAGGATGGGCGGACCGGAGTGCTTCGGACTGACATTCAACCTCATCATGAGGGCTGACGGAAAGAAGATGGGCAAGAGCGAGCAGGGAGCCGTGTTCCTTGACCCGGGTCTCTACAGCCCGTACGACTTCTACCAGTACTGGCGCAATGTCGCCGATGCCGATGCCGTGAAGTTCATGAAGCTCTTCACATTCATGTCCCTTGATGAGATCGCCGAGTATTCTGACCCGGCACGCAACATCAACGACGCCAAGGCAAAGCTCGCCTATGAGATCACAAAGATCATCCACGGGCAGGAGGAGGCTGACAAGGCCGTTGCCGGTGCAAAGGCCGCTTTCGGCGGTGGCGGGGACAAGAGCTCCATGCCTACAGTCGAGATCGAGATCGGCGAGGGCAAGGGTGTGATCGACCTGTTCTTCGAGGCCAAGCTCGGTGCCACTAAGAGCGATGTCAGGCGCCTTGTTGAAGGTGGAGGCTGCTTCATCGATGATGTTAAGGTCACTGACGTCAAGGCAGTTGTGACAAAGGACAGCGCCAAGGACGGTGAGCTGATCCTGCGTGCAGGCAAGAAGCGCTTCATGCGCGTGATAGTGAAATAATATCAGGATCAGAAGAAGCTTTTGATCAGGATTTCCAACCCGATACCTATCAGGATGAGGCCTCCGAGTATGGAGGCCTTATCTGCAAGTTTGAGGCCGAACTTCTTTCCGAGCGCAAGACCGCCTATGCAGATCACATGAGTGACTGCTGCGATAATCAGTGATGCGGTCAGTGCCATGGGGAACTGGTACTGCTCGATCGTGAATCCTACGGAAAGTGCGTCTATCGATGTTGCAATGCCCTGCACAAGAAGCTTTCCAGTACCCAGCCTGGTTTCTTTCCCGCATTCCTTGCTCTCTTCCTTTCTGATGCCTTTGATCAGCATCTCGCCGCCGATATAAGCCAGAAGCGCAAGCGCTATCCAGGGGACGAACTTCTCGAATGTCCTGAACTTCTCGACTATGAAATGAACGCATACCCAGCCGATCAACGGCATTGCGAACTGGAAGAATGAGTAGGTGCCTGCAATCAGGTTCATGCGGCCGTTTCCCATCTCAGGCTCATTAAGGCCGTTGGCAAGGGATACTGAGAACGCATCCATGGCAAGGCCCACCCCGAGAAGAATGCTGTTGAAGAAGAAAAGGAAGCTCCACTGCATTGCCACTTAATATAAACCAGCAGTCTTTATTTGTTAAGATGTTAAGACAAAAACCGTGCAACGTGATAAGCTTTGAGCATGATCAACGGGATTACGGAAAAACAGCTGAGTCTCAAGGATACATTGCCCAGCGGACAGTGCTTCAGGTTCTCCGAGCATGACGGGGTGTGGACCGTCAAGGCAGGAGTGGGGTCGCATGTGCGCGTGCTTAATGTCAGTCAGGATGACCTGAGCCCAATAACGGAGGACCCGTTCTGGGCACATTTCTTTGACCTTGAGACTGATTATGACAGCCTGAAGGCAAGTTTCTCATCCATCTCTCCTTTCATGGCCAAGGCCTGTGAGTATGCTCCCGGAATCAGGATCCTCAACCAGGACCCGTGGGAGGCTCTTTGCAGCTTTGTAGTGTCCCAGAACAACAACATAAAGAGGATAATGGGAATAATAGACCGCATGTGCAATTTCTATGGTGGCGGAGGCTTTCCTGAGGTGTCTTCCCTGGTTGATGCCAAAGAGGATGACCTGAGGATGCTTGGCCTGGGTTTCAGGGCCCCTTACATAGTGAACACTGCCCGTGCAGTCCATGATGGTGCGATTGACCTTGAGAAGCTCAAGAGCATAGATATAGATGTCGCCAGGGCAACCCTCATGAAGGTTAAGGGAATAGGGCCCAAGGTGGCTGACTGCGCCCTCTTGTTCGGGTGCCACCGACTGGACTGTTTCCCGATGGATGTCTGGATGAAGAGGGTGATGGCTGAATGCTTCCCCGGCAAGGACAAGGATATCTTCGGACCTTATGCCGGAGTGGCCCAGCAGTATCTTTTCCACTACGCAAGAACCAGCGGCTACTTCTCTGCCAAGGAGGATTGAATTATGGTATTTGACACACTTGACCAGCTTGAGATGTATATCCCTCTGCTGCCAGCAATCAGGGTGATAGCGGACACGATGGACCACGATGAGCTTTATGACAAGGCTCCGGGAAAATATACAACAAGGGATTCCAAGGTCACATACACCATCTCCGAGTACATGACAAGCACCGCGGACAAGCCGTTCGAGTTCCACAAGGACCACAGCGATGTCATGATAATCCTCAGCGGGCAGGAGCTGATGAGCACCAGCTGGCGCGAGCTGAAGAGCCAGAGCCAGGCATTTGACAGCAAGGCGGACGTGGGCTTCTTCCAGGCCGACCCCATCACAGTGCTTCAGGCCTCGCAGGGCAGGTTCGCCATCTTCTTCCCGGGTGAGCCGCATAAGAGCGGTGTGGCTCTGGGTGAGCCTTCACTTGTGAAGAAAGTTGTCTTCAAGGTCGAGGACTGAATGTGAAGAAAAGTGTTGATTGACTCCTAAATGTTCCTGATACGGGTCCTGTGGTTTATATTTGAGCCAGAAGTACGGAGGATTCGTATCATGAAGAAAGTTTCAACGGCAAGTTTCATTGTGGCAATCATCCTGATTGTATGTTCGGTTGTACTGAACGTTCTTGGTTTCACATATATCAACGGCGCTCATTATGTCAGACACTACGGTGCCTTCATGCAGATGACTTACACCATGACGTCATCCATGGCCAATGTGTGTCTCGGCATGATCATCGCAGGCGGCTTCCTGTTCATCGGCGGCATCCTTTTGCTCATGCTCTCTGCGCTCACATGCTGCAGACCTCAGAAGGACCATGGCTGCTGCAGACATGAGATCAAGGAAGTCAAGGAAGAGAAGGCACCTGCTGCAATTGAGCCGCCTATGGAAGCACCTGCAGAGGAAGCGCAGGCACAGGAATGAGCTTTTGCAGGACGTACTCCTAGTCCTGATTGGTTTTCCCTTCATAATTGGCTGCCGGAAGCTGTTAGTCCTCCGGCAGCCTGCTTTTTGTCCGACACTTGCACAAAACGGCAAATTAGGATATATACTTTAGTGCATGCGGCAATAGCTCAGTTGGATAGAGCAACTGCCTTCTAAGCAGTAGGTCCTTGGTTCGAGCCCAAGTCGCCGTAAGACAGATAACCCGGTCAATTTCGACCGGGTTTTCTGTTTTTGTCGGGACATGATGGGGGCGAGAAGCCTGGCGGTAGGAGGACGCACTGCGTCCGAAGCCAGGCCGGCCTGAAGCCGGACATCAGGGAGGCAGAAGGCGAGCCCAAGTCGCCGTAAGACAGAAAACCCAGCCTGAAAAGGTTGGGTTTCTTTGTTGTTGGGGGATAAATAAGTTATAATCAATTCATACAACCTATAGATTCAGGAGAGGGTTGGAATGAAAAGAACTATTGCCGCAGTTGCTTTTATTCTCGTGTTTTCAGTTCTGGCCGCAATGAACGGGCAGGAGATAATACCTCTTGCCAGTTGTGTCTATGATGCCATGGATGCCCTGTTCATAATGGAGGGGAAAGCCATACCGTCGACTACAAGGCCTTGGAGCATTGCGGAAACGGAAAAGTATCTGTCAATGGTGTCAGAATCAACATCACCTGGATTGTATGACTTTGTATTGAAGGAGATCGGAAGGAAGGCCACCGTCTCCTTCGACGAGACAGTTGATCTGCGTCTTGGTCTGAGCTCGAATGTGAACGCCTACTATCATACGAACACCTCATTTGATTTTCCCTTTGATGAGACGGATAATTATTTTTTCAGGATGTTCAGTGACAATGACAGGACTACGCTGGATCTGAAGGCTGGAATCTACGGGCTTGATTCCATCTATCTTTTCTTCTCCTTCCAGCTGAGACCGGCAGATCGCATGAATGATATTCCCTTCCATAGTTACAGGTTCAATTTCGACCTGTGCTATCTCAGTCCTGAGGGATTCACATATGACGTTGACCTGATTGTTCCTGACCGTGCCTTCCTGTCTGCAGGAGGCTCTTTCTGGAATATTCAGTTGGGAAGGGACAGGTTCTCAATCGGCACCGGTGAAACGGGAAGTCTGATCCTCAGTGACAGTTTCCTGCATCAGGATTTGCTCAGATTCAACCTTTTCGGTACACGGTTCAAGTTCTCATATGCCCTCATTTCCTTCTGGCATCCGGATATCCAGAAAGACGGTGATGAGAAGACAAGAGGCGCCTATGCCTACATGACCAACCGCCTGGAAGGACGTTTCCTCTCCGACAGATTGTATTTTGCATTCAGCAACACCACGCTCTTCAAAAATGACAACGATGACGGAATCAACCTCAGATATCTCAATCCGATAGACTACTATCATAATTTTTTCGTCAGAAGCAGGCAGAATTCCTCCTGCTCCTTTGAGGCTGTCCTGGCTCTTGCAAAAAGCTGGAATGCCTACGGGCAGATCCTGATAGATGACATCTCATCGCCGAACGAGGCCAAAGGGGGTGACTCCGCTCCTGACGAACTGGGTTTCATGATCGGGATCAAGCACATGAGCGCTATCAGAGACGGTATCCTCGGTGTGAGTCTCGAGGCGGTCTACACGCTTCCTTTCCTCTATCACAGATCAACGAGTGCTTACACTCAGCCGGATGACGATACCGGTCTGTCTTATATCGGGATCATCAGATACGCAGGAGGAGAAATCGATTACAAGAGGTACTACATCGGCTATCCGTATGGAGGTGATGCCGCGCTGCTGGATCTGAGAGTCTCATATACCGTTCCTGAAAACTATGCTCTGAAAGCAGAGGGCTTGTTCATGGTCCATGGGGAGAAGAACTATGACTCAAAATATGTGAGGGGAGAAAGGTCCTGGGCATTAAGCGGAGAGAGAAAGATATACGGATTATTCCAGCTATATGGAAGAAAGGAGCTGAATGCGCATATAGGCGTTTTCGGACAGTACAATCTGGGATATGCAGACGGAGACATCGACAACCAGTTTGTACTTGGAGCCTCAATCAGTTATTGATTGCTTGACAGTTCGTTCCAGGAGGAGAGGACCTAAATGGAGCTGACAGGGAAGATCATCAGTTTTCTGGGAGACAGCAACACATTCGGAAAGAGAATCTTCGACAAAGAGAAGGACAGGTTTGACAATATCATCAAACATATGTGCAGGCTGAGAAGGGTGAACAACTACGGGATATCCGGAACAAGGATCGCCTATCAGAGTAGCCCAAGCCCGAAAGCCCTTCATGATGAGGATTTCTGCATGAGGGCCTGGCAGCTGGATCCTGAATCTGATGTGATAGTTGTCATGGGCGGCTCAAATGACTACTACACCGGCGATGCTCCTCTTGGTGAGATCGGAGACAATACGAGAAGCACATTCTCAGGTGCCCTGGAATATCTTTGCAGCCTGCTTGAGGAACTGTACCCTGATGCGGTTAAGGTCTTTCTCACTCCGCCGCACTGCAAGGAGGACTATCTGCCATCCCCGAGTCCGTTGAAAGCCAACTGCCCTGAGAAGAGAACTCTTGTGGAATATGTGGACAGGGTCATTGAGATAGCCAAGGCACACGGCTTTCCTGTCTTTGACATGTACAGGAATCTTGGGATTGACCTGTCCAAGCCTGATCAGGCAAAGCAGTACTCTTATGACAGCTACCATTTCAATGAGGTGGCAAACCATATTATTGCAGAGAAACTGGCAGGATTCCTCCAGGCATTACCCGATCCAAAGTAATTGTCCCTCATGACTCCGGTTTTCAGCTATAATGTGAGTCAGCGATGGATTATTCAGAAGAGAAACACTTTGTCCGCTCCTTCATACGGAAAGACAGGAGAGATAGACTCTTGTATGAGCTTACAACACCGGATAAGAGATATGACGGTGTAAGCCGGTTCTGCCATCAGGCTGAAGACTTTCTAGACAGATCAAAGATCAGGCTGTCAGGGGATGACCTTGAGAGAAATCCGGATTTCAGACGCTTTGTCATTCTCCACAATGAACCGTGTTATATCCTGTCCTCGGACTATGCCTTGAATGAGAAGAATGTTGTGCTACAGGAGGCTGTAAGCCTGGCAGCCGTCAGTCCGGAAGCAGTCCTGATTCTTTCAAGCAAGTTTGCAGTTGTGTTCACTGAGGCCATGAAAGGCTCAAGGGGCAAGTACCTGCTTTGCGAGCATTGGCCTGCTAATTAAAGTCCCCAAAAACCTGCCAACATAAAAAAACCAAACTTTTTTCCTGAAAGTTGAAATATTTCCTGCACTTTTCTCGTATATAGATATGAAATCAGATATCCGGGAGGAGTTGGTCATGTCAGAGTCCTATGAGTTAGTCAAGTTCGTTGACGGCAGCTTTGAGCTGGAGGTCAATGTGAGTCCTGAGGAGGATACTGTATGGCTGACACAGGAGCAGATGGCGAGTTTATTTGATGTTGATCAAAGTCGGATCAGCAGACATATCACTGCCATTTACAGAGATGAAGAACTTGATAAGGAAGCAACTTATGCGGAAAACGCATTAGTTCAAGTTGAAGGACAGCGAAGAATAAAAAGAAGAATACAACTCTACAACCTTGATATGATTATCGCGGTTGGATACCGGGTAAACTCAAAAAGGGGCACACTCTTCAGACAATGGGCAAACAAGATCCTGAAATCCTACATGCTCAGGGGCTTTGCGGTGGAGCCCTCACGTGTGCTTGTCTCCAGGGAGAACTACCTGGATCTTGTGAATGTGGTCAACAGGATAGACAGCACTCAGACGGACTTGGTAGGCAGGGTTGAGAGGCTGGAGGACAAGTATCCCGAGTTCGGTATGAGGATATTCTTCAAGGGCCAGCTATATGACGCTTCAAGCTGCATCAGGGGGATACTGGAGCAGGCGGAGAGGGAGATACTGCTCATAGACGGCTATGTGGACAGACGTACCCTGGACATGCTGTCCGTAAAGAGGGATGGGGTCAATGTCCTGCTGTTCACCTCATCCCGGGGCAACAGGATAACCGGGAAGGAGATCAGTGACTTCAATGTCCAGTACCCGTCACTGGAGGTGCACATCACCGATGAGTTCCATGACAGGTTCCTCATACTGGACAGGAGGCGTATGTATCACATAGGTGCCTCCGTGAAGGATGCGGGACGCAGGACGTTTGAGATCAGCGAGAACAGTGACAGAAGGTACTTGGATATGGTTCTTGAGAGGCTAGGCCTATCTGCATGGGATAAAGTCTGACAGAAAAGAGAACCGGCCCTCACGGACCGGCTCACTCATCTATCTCAACTAACCCAATCAAATATCACAGTGATGTTGCTGTAAGGACCACACATGCCTCATAGGTTGCATCCACCAGGTTTGCGTTTGTCGGCCAGATCACCTCGAAGCCCTCGACGACTGTTCCGGCAGCCACTGCTCCGACTGTTGTCCTTGTGAAGCTCACCTCTGATCCGCAGCTCTGTCCGCCCATCAGGATCTGGACTCCGTCGGTGCTGTAGAGCTTTCCGCCGACCTTCGCCTGAAGCTCGGTTGCGCTGACTGTGAAGTGCACCTTGTTGATTCCGTTGCTGTCATTGCACTGGATGATGTCGAATGAAGTGCTGACGTCCTGTCTTGCGATCTCGTCTGTGCAGTACACGACTGATGCGCCTGTGGCTCCTGTCTCTGCGTTGCGGATGACGTACTGCGCGTCCTGCTTCTCGACTCTGGAGACGAGGGTGATGGTGTGGGTGTGGGTGCCGGCGAAGCAGCAGAGGGCTGCGACCAGGATCATCATTGCTGTCATCATCATCTTCTTCATCATCGTCATCTCCTTGTCATTGGCGGTGGTGTGTCTTGTTTTTCCTTACACTTAAAGCCTAGCAGTCAGGAGACCCTCCGAAACAGGGGTTCTGAGGCACAAAATGCCCTTGGAGACACATGAAATGAGGGTTTTTACCCCGATTTGCAATGAAAAGCAGCGAATGAAATGACAGGAATTATTTTTATTTTCCTGCGTGGGGAAAATGATAATTCTTTCGGGATTGTAAAAATTCTTGGTGCGCACGGAGCTCAAGAGTGTCACGAGTTGCACGAATGACAACGAATCATGACTTCTGTTTGCCTTGCCGTGAGCATATGTATAAAATGTAATATAAACAGATGGATATTAAGGAAGTCACTGAGAATAAAAAGAAGTATCTCTCATTGTTGCTGCTTGCTGATGAGCAGGAGGACATGATCGACCGTTATCTTGAAAGGGGCAGGATGTTTGTCCTTGATGATGACGGCGTCAAGTGCGAGTGTGTCATAACTGATGAGGGTGACGGTGTGCTGGAGATCAAGAATATCGCCACTGTTCCGGAACATCAGGGCAAAGGTTATGCAAGGTCAATGATCAGATATATAGAAGATAATTATAAGGGGCATTACTCGGTTCTGCAGGTAGGAACCGGTGACAGCCCTTTGACAGTTCCGTTTTACGAGAAGTGCGGCTTTGTCCGCTCGCATACAGTGCAGGGCTTTTTCACCGCCAATTACAGTCATCCGATATTTGAGGGCGGCGTTCAGCTTGTGGATATGGTCTACCTGAGAAAGCCGTTATGAACAGGACGGGGAGGTTGTTATGTTCAGGGAAATGACGCGAATAAGGCAGCAGCTTGCAGAGAGCGAGTGCATTGAGATCCTGAAGAACGAGAAGCGGGGAGTCCTGTCGGTTCTGGGAGATGACGGATATCCTTATGGCATGCCGATGAATCACTATTACTGTGAAGAGGATGGGAAGTTGTATTTCCACGGAGGGAAGAAGGGCCATAAGATCGACGCGATCAGACGCTGCGGCAAGGCTTCCTTCTGTGTGTATGACCAGGGAATCAGGCAGGAGGGCGAGTGGTTCCTGCGCATCAGGAGCGTGATTGTGTTCGGCAGGATAGAGCTGATTGAGGATCAGGGAAAGACCAATGAGATATCCCGTCTTCTCAGCTATAAGTTTACATCAGACGAGAAGTACATTGCTGAGGAGATTGAACGCTCCGGCAAGAATACCCTTCTGTTTGCACTGGTGCCTGAGCACATTACGGGTAAGCTTGTCAAAGAGTCATGATTCTAAAATAATAATCAGTTCTTCATGCTTGTCGGCTGACGGGTGTTCTCAAGGACATCGCGCCAGAGTGCGCTTGTGGTGCTGACACGGCTTCTGGAGGAGACGGCGAGCTTGATGGGCAGGTTGATGAACCTGTCGTGCATCATGCTTGCCAGGACTGCGGTCTTGCCGGCCATTGCCGCGTGGACGGCGTTGGCACCGAGACGGGCGCAGTAGATTGAGTCATAGGAATCCGCTGGTGCGCTCCTGATGATGTAGCTGGGATCGATGTACTTCACATTCACGATGATCTTCTCTCTCTTGAAGTACTTCTCGATCTCCTCTTTGAGGAACGTGCCGATATCGCTGAACTTGACGTTGCCGGAGGCATCGGTCTTGTCGGTTTTGGGGAGGAGGTCCTGGCCTGCGCCCTCTGCCACGAGGATGACGGCGTGGCCTCTGTCGTGCAGACGCCTTTTCAGGAGCTCAAGAAGGCCTTTCTCGCCGTGGAGGTCGAACGGAGCCTCGGGGATGAGGCAGAAGTTGACGTCGCTCTGGGCCAGTGAGGTGTGGGCTGCGATGAATCCGCTTTCGCGGCCCATAACTTTCACGAGTCCGACTCCGTTGACGGCGTTCTTGGCCTCAATGTGGGCGCAACGCACAACCGGGACGGCCATTGAAACTGCGGTGTCGAATCCGAACGATGTCTGGATGAACGCGAGGTCGTTGTCTATTGTCTTGGGGACTCCCACGACGGAGATTTTCAGCCCACGCTTCTTGATCTCCTCGGAGATGGCTAATGCGCCTCTCTGGGTGCCGTCGCCTCCGATCGTGAAGAGGATGTTGACGTTCATGCGCTCAAGGGTGTCCACGATGTCGGAAGTGCGCTCTCCGCCTCCGCGGGCGCTGCCGAGGATTGTTCCGCCTTTCTCCTGGATGTCATCTACGACGTCCGGATCGAGTGCGACCGGGGTCTCAAGCGAGGTCGGAAGAAGTCCCTGATAGCCGTATTTGATTCCAGTGATGCGTCTGACTCCGTATCTGTACCAGAGACAGCGGACAATTGCCCTTATGACGTTGTTCAGGCCCGGGCAGATTCCGCCGCAGGTGCAGATCGCGGCATGCACATGGGCGGGGTTGAAGTAGATCTTCTCCCTTGGGCCTGCAAGCTCGACTGTTTCCTCGCTCTTCGGGACAATGTGTCCTTTCTCGTTCATGACTGTGTCAATGCAGTAAAGGATCTTGTCATTGTCAGAGACATAATCGGCGAAGCCATCACCGTTAAGATCGCTCATCTTGATAGGAGAAGGGATTTTCGCCTCTCCGAGGCTCTCAATTGAAAAGTCAAGTTTCGTCATGTCTTAAATATACCAAATAGTCTGGTTTATGTATAATCATTTTCATGAGGCTGAATTTCTTCTTTGACATAGACGGCACATTGCTCCCGGTGGGGAAACCCATGCCTGATGATGCGGTGGCGGCATTGAGAGGAGCCAAGGAGCTTGGCCACAGGCTGTTCCTGTGCACCGGCAGAAGTCCGTTCGAGCTTACGGATGAGATCAGGTCCTTCCCGTTTGACGGCGGGGTGTTCTCCGCAGGAGCCTATGTCAAAGCAGGTGACAGGACTGTCTTCCACGGCTACATATCCGAGGAGCAGAAGGCTTACTTCTTCAAGGTCGTAAATGAGTACGACCTGCTGTGGATCATTCAGTCAGATGACGGCTCATACCTGACACAGAAGGCCGCCGATTATTATTCAAGCCTGTGTCTTGGGGTCCATTCGAGGACGATTCAGTTTCAGGGGTTCAATGTGGTGGATTCCTTCCCGGCAGGGAAGCCGATCTCAAAGCTGTTCATTCTCTCGGACAAGGGCCTTGTGCTCAAGGCCAGGGAAGCCCTGGAGGGTCCGTTTCATTCTGTGAACAACACCAACGGTCTTGCGCCTGAGAGCGCTGCCGAGCTGATGTCACCGGATTTCTCGAAGAGATCCGGGATAAAAAGGATGATGGCTTTCCTGGGTGAGGGCATGGAGAGCACCGTCGGTGTGGGAGACGGTGAGAATGATGTTGATATGATAGACGTCTGCAACATAGGGATTGCCATGGGCAACGCATGTGATATGCTTAAAGCCCATGCGTCTTATGTGACGACGGACATTGAGGATGGCGGCATTGCCAATGCCATGAAGTACAGTTTGGGGAGACTTGGATGAGGATTCTGTTAATTGGCGGCACAGGTACTATCAGCAGTGCTATCACTGCTCTGATCTCAAAGAGGATTGCCTCGGGAGAGAGAAAAGATGAGCTATGGGTCCTGAACAGGGGAAACAGGGCCGCGTGCTTACCTTCTGGAGTGAGGCAGATTGTTGCCGATGCTTATGACAAAGAGTCATTGAGTAAGGCTGTTGATGGTCTGGAATTTGATGTTGTTTGTTACTTTATCGGATTTGAGCTGAATCAGGTCATTGTTGCCCATGATGTGTTTGCCGGAAAGATCAAGCAGTTCGTATATATCAGCTCCGCTTCCGCATACCAGAAGCCGCCTGCAAGCTATCTGATAACAGAGAGTACCCCGCTGGAGAATCCGTTCTGGGAGTATTCCAGGAAGAAGATCCAATGTGAGGATTATCTCTTTGAGAAATATCGTGCCGAGGGATTCCCGTCAACGGTTGTCAGGCCGAGCCACACCTATTGTGAGCGCTCTGTCCCTGTGGGGCTTCATGGTGCAAAAGGCAGCTGGCAGGTCCTCAAGAGGATGATTGAAGGAAAGCCTGTCATTGTTCACGGGGACGGGACCTCTCTCTGGACCAGGACCGACAGCAGGGATTTTGCCGTGGCTTTCACCGGACTGCTTGGAAGGAAAGAGGCCATAGGGCAGGCCTTCCACATCACATCCGATGAGTCAATCACATGGAATCGGATTTACTCCGATATAGCAGACGCCTTGTCTGAGTGCCTTGGCAGGGCAGTCAAGCCGGTCCTGCATCATGTGACATCGGACAGGATCATCAAGGAGGGCTTTGCGTACGGTTATGACAACGTCGGAAACCTTCTCGGAGATAAGGCAAACAGCGTTGTTTTTGACAACTCCAAGGTGAAGGCCCTTGTCCCGGAGTTCAAGGCCAAGATCAGCCATAAGGAGGGGACACTCAGGGCTGTGAGATACATGCTGGAGCACGATGAGCTTCAGGTGGAGGACCCGCAGTTCGATGCCTTCTGCGACTATCTGGCAGGCCTGTAAAACAAAAAAACCAATGCTTTCGCACTGGTTTCCATGTAGTCGGGGCGAGAGGACTCGAACCTCCGATATCCTGCTCCCAAAGCAGGCGCCATAGCCGCTAGGCAACGCCCCGTCGCATGATGGAGTATATGAAATTGACCAGATAAGGTCAATAAGGAAATGGACATGGATAATAGGGCTAAGATCAGACGCATACATGAGATTCTGGACCAGAGCAGTCCTGAGGATATCTCGTTTCTCCAGAAGCGAGATCCGTTCCAGTTCCTGATAAGTGTGATACTCAGTGCGCAGACTACGGATGAGCGGGTGAATCAGGTCACACCGGAGCTGTTCGCCTGTTATCCTGATGCTTCCTCATTGTCCTCTGCAGATCTGGAGGATGTAAAAAGGATCATCCGTACGACCGGTTTCTTCAATTCAAAGGCCAGGCACATAGTTGACTGTGCAAAGGCGATAATGGAGCGTTTCGGAGGAGCTGTGCCGGTGGAGATGGAGGACCTGCTGTCTTTGCCAGGGGTGGGCCGTAAGACGGCGAACTGCCTGCGGTCAAACGTGCTGGGACTGCCCGGCATAGTGGTGGACACCCATTTCTCACGTGTCATCAACAGGCTGTTCGCTCTTGGAACCAGGGACCCGGATAAGGTGGAGATGTTTGTCTGCTCCAATCTTGATCCTGAAAGTTGGAACAGGTTCTCAATGACGGTGAACCTTCACGGGCGGAATATCTGCCATGCATCTGGGCAAGAATGCGGGATATGCCCTATCAGAGACTTATGCGCGGATCCCAGGGCATAATAAAAGGACTGCCTTTCGGCAGCCCCTGAAATGAGTCCCTGAATTGAATCAGAGAATATCGATTGTCTTGCGCAGAAGCTTCAGGAAGATGATATAGCAGACGAGTCCGAGCACAAGAGCTACGATTGCCAGAAGTCCAGCAATGATTGACAGAACCTGTGTCTTGGAAACTCTCTCGATGATCTTTCCGAGTGCCTGAATAGCAATGGAGATGATCCATACTGTGATGAACAACCTCATGGTTCTCTTTCCGCTCTCCTCGACATCTGCTTTGCCGATCTGATGTGCGATACTTGTACATCCGTTGATGATGTAGTAGGAAACTAAGAGCTCACAAACGTTCTCGGTGATGTTAAGGCCTGAGGAAAGGGAAGGGAATTTTTTTGACAGGATTGTGGACAGGAGTGACACTACGATTCCTGCAATAAGTACATACAGAGCATTCTTGAAATCCTCACTGTCCTTGGATGCGTTAACAATTCCGACGATATTGAGGAAATATGCTATGATAGCAATGATTCCAGCAACAATCAGAGAGATCAATGAGATGACATCTGTGATGTTGGCCTTGCCCTCTTTGTTTACTGTGCCGAGGACAAGAATCAGGACTGCGGCAACGATTGCGATAATACCGGCGATGATTGAGAGAATCTCAGCATTGTAGACGCGCTTGATTCCTTTTTTTGCGTTTTCAAACTTCATTTTTTTCTCCTTACGGGGCAAATACTAGTGCCTTTTGCTTTTATTGTAAAATATTTTAAACATACATTGATAGTATTTGCAAACATTTTGCGCTCAGGCAAGTACTTTACATTATTCGAATAATCTGATAAGTTCCTAATGTTGCTCTGCAACGTAGTTGAAGATACTGTATTAAGGTGGAATATATTATGGCACGTAGATGTGAGATTTGTGGAAAAGGAACAATGGCCGGTAACGTGGTTACCAGAAAAGGACAGCCGAAGAAGAAGGGTGGTGTCGGTCAGCATATCGGTGTCACAACAAAGAGAGTCTTCAGACCGAATATCATCACAGTCAAGACAATGGTCAACGGCACTCCGACAACAGTCAAGGTCTGCGCAAGATGCCTCAGGGCCGGAAAGATCCAGAAGGTCATCTGATAGCGTATCTTTTTTCATAAGAGAAAGAAAAAGTCCCGTTCTCGGGACTTTTTTTTGTCTTCGGGTTTGGGGTTCATATCACATGACGCGCATGGTGGGAAGGTTTCTGATGGCAAGAACAGTGCAGCAGCCCTCTCCGAACAGCTTCTCCATGTGTCTGAAGTATGCGTCTGTCCTGTTACATGGGATATAAGCCTCAGTTGTGCCTGCGAAGCCTCCGCCCTGGACGCGGCATGCTCCTTCTCCTTTAAGGAAGGTCTCGGTCATGGCATATGCCAGCGAGATTCCCTGCTCGTCGAATGCCTTTGGACTGTAGATGTTCTGAAGGAACCTGAAGGAGGAGTCACCGCTCTCATTGACAACTGAAAGATACTTGGAGAAATCCCTGTCCTGCAGTGCCTGAATCATCTCTGTGACTCTTCTGTTCTCCTCAAAGTAATGGAAGGCCCTGAGAATTGCCCTGTCATTGCCGATTGCCTTTCTCAGCTCCCCGATCCGGGAGGTGAACTCCTGCTCATCGACATCGCGGAGATACTCCTTGTCAAAATGACGTGCCACCAGGCGCATCTCAGATGGGATTGATGCGTAATCCGCGGTCAGATCCGCATGGTTGCCGCCGGTTGTGGTGATCACAAGGTTGTAGCCGTAGTCAGCGAAGTCTGTCTCCACAGGTGTGATCACGGGATCCTTTGGATTCTTGAAATCAATTCCAACAATCCCGCCGTTGGCACAGGCGATCTGGTCCATGAGCCCGCTGGGCTTGCCGAAATGGATGTTCTCCGCCTCCTGTCCCATGATTGCAAGATCTGTTGTGGTGAATCTTCCGCCGTTGAAGAGATCGTTGAAGATGGTTCCGATCAGGACCTCGACCGCGGCCGAGCTGCTGAGCCCCGAGCCCTTGAACACGCTGGATGAGACATTTGCACAGAAGCCTCCGACCTTTCCTCCGCGCTCTGACATTGCAGATGCGACTCCTCTTATGATTGCCTCTGTTGTTCCGAAGAGCTGCTCATGGACTGAGAGGTCAGAGATATCAGCATGTATGGCAGGATAACCCTCGCTGACAAATGAGACCATGCTGTCGGATGTGAGGTGAACTGCGGCAATTGTATCGAGATTGATTGAGCCGGCCAGGACCTTTCCCAGGTTGTGGTCTGTGTGGTTTCCTCCGAGCTCTGTCCTTCCGGAAGTGGAGAATACAGCCTCCGCCTTCTTCCCGAACAGCCTTTCATGCTCGTCCTTAAGGCTTCTGAATCTTCTTTCCGCGGCTTCTGAAAGCTCTTTGTCTGAGCCTGCCAGCTTCCCGTACAATCCACTTATATCCATCGTTGATTCTCCTGAGAAATGTTGCAATGGCATTATATACGAATTTACCTGACGGGTACAGCAACTTTCCACGACCTTGAAGGGGTATGCCTGTTATGGGATAGAAGCTTCCTTCTTCTGAAAGTCTGTTGATTGTATCGCTCAAGCTTTTAGGGTTCCAGCCTTTGACTGATCCATGAAGAGGGTCAAAAGTAGCCTCAATCATATTTGAGTTGATGTTTCTTGAGCCACAAAGCAGAAAAGAGGCTACTGTTGGATTGAATCTGAACGGCCATCTCCTGATCAGTCTCCTTATCTGTCTGTCTGCTGTCATCTCCTTGCATTCTGTCTTAAGGCAAACGTCACATCCGGTGCATTCCTGCTTGTCCTGACCCATTGCCTTCAGCAGGGATCTTCTCCTGCAACTTGCTGGTTTACTGCGGAAGGTCTCAAGGACAGGGCTATACGGGTCTCTCGCATCCATGTCGGATCTTGTCACAACTACCCAGGCCATGGACGTTTCCCCGTCTCTTCCTGCACGGCCTGACTCCTGCAGGTATTCCTCATATGAGGAGGGAAGTCTGTGGTGTATGACCGTCCTTACGTCTTTCTTATCAACGCCCATCCCATATGCGCTGGTACATAGAAGAATCCCGTCATGTGAGTTCTGGAACCAGATCTCAATAGCCTCACGCTCTGCCCTGGATAGACCTGCATGATAGTATCGAACCGGAATGCCTTCTGTCTCCATCAGAAGCTTTATGCACAGCCTTTTAGTGTCATCGCGCTTTCTGCAGAAGATCAGGGCCGGTCTCTTGCATGTCCTTGCAAGCTCAACCACTCCCTGTGTCCTGCTCAATGCCGGATATGAGTTGTAGATGATGTTGGGTCTGTCAATGTCACCTTTGACAATCAGCGGTCTGGAGAAGAATAGACAGGACCTGATATCCTTGATGATCTTGTCAGTTGCAGTGGCGGTGAAGGCGAGGATCTGGTGTGGTCTGAGTCTTATCACTGCCTCAGTCAGCGACAGATATGCCGGCCTGAAGCTGTTTCCCCATTGTGATATCACATGGGCCTCATCAACCACCAGGAGGCTGATCCTCATGCAGGACAGTCTTCTCATCACATGGCGGTTCTGAAGACTTTCCGGGGTGCTGACTACTATCTTGGTTCCTGAATCCAGCCTCCTGAAAACCTCATCCCTCTGTGCCTTGGTCTGACCGCCCCTAATGCAGACGCAATCTATTCCGGCTTCCTTGAGCTTTGACATCTGGTCATTCATGAGGGCAAGAAGAGGGTAGACGATTACTGTTATTCCCTTGCACAAGGTGGCGGGAATGAGGAAGCACAGTGATTTTCCGGTGCCTGTCGGAAGTATGACAAGCTGGTTTCTTACCTCATAGCTCTCATCCTGCTCCAATATGCGTTGGATGACGAGAATCTGATAAGGTTTGAGCATGCTGATCCCGAATCTTGCTGAGGCGGTAGCCAGTATTCTTCCAAGGTAATCACTCATACTCTTTAATACGAAAAAAGTGCAGGAAATATTTCAATAAAAATACAATTTCTACGGTTTTTTTGTGTTTTTTTTCGTACCTTGAGGGATTTCTGTGCTATACTGAAGCCGCTCGTTATACAAAAAGAGAAAAGAGTGGCTTCAGATGTCTGTCAGACTATGGAGTCGGGAAGGGAACTGATACTGTAAAAGGTTGAGGTTCCTTTTTCTTTCATTTTTGCTAGAGACGGATCAGAGGGTATTAGGCAATAGTATCCGGCAACATGAATGGATCGGACAGGATCTGGGCCATCAAAAAGGATCAATAGTCCTTCTGTTTGCGCAGTACTGTGCGGATGTATTTGAAGGTCTCTTCCTCGCCTCTCTCTGAGAGCATGGAGACAAGATCCCCGAGCAGCTTTGAGGTCTCGGGATGCATGTCCTCCTCACCCAGGCGTCTTCTGTAGTATTCAAGTGCGCTTGAGTCTGTATACCTGTCCTTCTGGTAGACCTTGCAGGCTGCGACACGATCACAGAACATCTCGATCACGAATACAAGAGGCATCTTCACTGGCCTGTTTGTGTGTGTCTCCAAGGAGAAGTCGGACCAGTACTCATAATGGTGCTTGTTCCGTCCTTTGTGGTGCATCCATGCCTTGGAGTACCCGTATTGCTTTCTCTCTCCGGCTGTGGGGCTCCTGTCTCCGGTGTAGAACCTCACTCCCGGGATGAACTCCTGAGGGCTGTATTTCGAGAGGTCATGAAGGAGTCCTCTCCATGGGATCCCTGCCTTGAAGCAATGCCGCATCACAAGATGGCGGTGCTTGGTGATTGTCCTCAGATGGCCCCAGAACCTGTTCATGGCAGTATCATTGTCAGGCCCTGCTTGCAGTCCTGGATCAGTATGTCCCTGTGCACTCCGCCGTCCTCTCCGTCGAGTGTCCAGCGGGTATCCTCATCTGTCTTGATTTCAAAGCGGCTGGATTTGATTGAGAAAATCTCGGGATTGTCCATGTTCCCGGAAACCAGGAGATCCATCGCATGGCTGAATTGTGCCAGATTCGTCGGTTTTTGGACGAAAAGGCCCTCCATCAGGCCATCTTTGAGCTCCACATCATCCGGGACAAGCTGCTTGAGGCTTCCGATTGTCCTGGAGTTGGATATGCATCCTACCAGAAACTCGCCGGTAAGGACCTGTGTGTCGGTTATGATCTCCATCTTCTTGCAGGATGCCAAGAGGGTCCTTATGTCCATGTACTTCAGCGCATTGAAGAAATAGGCCATGAAGCCGAAGGCGTTCTTGGCGTCCTGGTTTGTCGTGTACGGTATGTCGGTTATTGCCCCGAATGCAGCGACATAGGAGAAGTACTCGTTCCCGAACCTGCCGACGTCAATTGTCTGTCTGGTCTCACCTGCGGCGACCTTTGTCGCTTGCTCGACGGTCTTGGGGATCTTTGTTGAGTTGGCAAAGTCGTTGACTGTTCCCGACGGGATATAGCCGAGGTCAATCCTTGTCTCCAGATTCATCACCCCGTTGATCGCCTCATGTAGCATGCCGTCTCCGCCTGCGACGATGATCCTGTCATAGGAGGATCCCCACTGGAGGATTTTATCCCTGGCATCGCCCTTGTCCTGGGTGGGATAGGCGGTTACAAGAAAACCTTCCTTGGTGAGTATGTCAGTGATTGCGGAGAGCTTTGCGTTTATCTTGCCCTTGCCGGCATGTGGGTTGAACAATAGCAGGACGTTCCTCATGTCTTGAGTATACTCAAAAAAGGCTTTGCACAGGAAGTATCACTCTTTACGAGAGACGGTAATTTCGGTATAAGATTCATTCATCAGTATTAGGAGATTCAAATGACAGAGAGAACTTTTATCGCCATCAAACCGGATGCAGTCCAGAGAGGCCTCATCGGAAAGATCATCAGCAGGATAGAGGAGAAGGGCTACAAGATCATTGCCCTCAAGATGCTTGAGGTGACACAGGAGCAGGCTGCCGCCCACTATGCAGAGCACTATGGAAAGCCGTTCTATCCCAACCTGGTGAAGTTCATCACAAGCGCTCCGATAGTGGCCATGGTCATTGAGGGAGACAATGCGATTCTCGGAATGAGGCAGATAATGGGTAAGACCAACCCTGCCAATGCAGAGGTCGGAACAATCAGAGGCGATTTCTCACCGGAGATGAGCTTCAATGTGATTCATGGCTCAGACGGTCCCGAGAGTGCTGCCAGGGAGATTGCAATCTACTTCAAGGAAGAGGAGATGTGCACATCCTGGAAGACTGCCTTTGAGATCCTGAAGGAGAAGATGAACTGAGGTTTCTCAGAAGCCTACTGTAAGGCCTATGAGCACGAACCAGCCGAACATGGTGAGCATGCTCAGAAGTGATGTCATGACAACGATCTCGTTCGCGAGGTCGGCATCGCCACCCATGGCAACTGCCGTGCTGTATGAGTTGACGGCGTTAGGGGCAGCGGCGTAGATCATGACTCCCACAAGGGCCACGCTGCGGATGCCGAGCATGATTGCCACCGGGATGATGATGCCGGGGACAATCAGCAGCTTCGCGATTACTGCCCATGTGAGCATTGTCTTGTATTTGCCGATCTGGCTGAACTCGAACGAGGCGCCCAGAGCTATCATCGAAAGCGGTGTGGCAAGGGCGCCTAATTTTGCGACGATGCCTGTCATGATCCATGACGGGATCTTGACTCCGGTGACATTCAGCAGGAGTCCCAGAAGGCTTCCGACAACAAGAGGGTTCTTGATGATGTTCAGAAGCAGCTTGGGAACGCTTGTGGCATTGCCGGTGTACTTCTCGAAGATGAATGCCGAGATGCAGTTGTTCAGCGGAACCAGGATGACTGCAATGACGGATACTATGCCGATATTGTCCGCGCCGCAGATGCTCTGTGCGATGGGGATTCCGAGGATCGCGTAATTTGACTTGTAGATGCCCTGGATCATCACGGGAATCTGGGTCTTGTCCTTCACGAAACGCGGGATTATCAGCCATGAGATGAGGAAGATGCCGATTATTCCAATCGCGACCACCAGAACGGGAAGAAGCTCCACATCCTCCTTGAGGTTGGCCTTGTATATTGTCTCGGCACACATGATTGACAGGAAATACCTGAAAACCAGGATGTTGATCTGCTTGGTGGAAGAAGGACTGAGGTAGTTCTTCTTCTTGAAGTAGTAGCCGAGCATCATGAACACAAAGAGCGGAGTTATGGCAATGGCCGAGATCCTGATCACATCCATGCTCAGCCTCCTATGACCGTGCCGGTGAACTGCTTGTCAGTGAGAATCGAGATTGTGTTCTCCGTGGCCCTGCCGTCGGCGCAGATGACTGTGATTCCTGCCTCCTGTGCCAGCTTGGAAGCGATCGGGTCAAACGGAGCGTTCTTTCCGGGAACCCACTCATCTCCGACCATTTTCCTGAAATCAGCCCATGAGATGCTGTCAATCGGCTTTGCGTCAGGATTCTTGCGGGGATCGTCCGTGTACACCTTTGCGATGTTGGAGAGGTTGATGATCTTCTTGGCTCCGAACCTCTTTGCCAGGTAGACCGCATCAGTGTCTGTGGAGAAGCCGGGCTTCCATCCGCCTGCCACGAGGATGCGTCCTGTGAAGCTCACATCATCTGCAGTGGGGTTGGTCACGACCTTGTCCTTGCAAAGGTCTCCGAAGATGGCCTTCACCAGCTCGGCATTGATATGCGTGGCCTTGATGCCTATCCAGTCCTGGGCGTTCGCATCCTGCTCATTCGGATCAGTTATGACTTCCCTGTATGCCTGCTGATAGACACGGGCAGGGGCTCCGCCTCCGCAGACAAAGATCAGCTTGTCCTCCGGATTGTCTGACAGATACTGTCTGATCTTTGCGAGAAAGCCGGAAAGGAAAGTGCTGTTGACTTTGTCCGGCGCTATGATAGATCCACCCACGGAAAGAACTGAAATCCTCATGTAAACTCCTCCAAGTGGAGATTCTATATAGAGGATTTCCGTTTTGCAAGCGTAACGTTTAATATTATAAAAACTGTTCGGAATCGGACAACCGCAGTAATGTCAACTGATGTAGATCAGCCTGATGATGAAGTTGATCAGCCTGGCAGGCAGGATCTTGGCCAAAAAGGCAAGGGCTTTGTAATCCAGCCCTACCGCACAGCGGACCTTTGGATTCTTCTTTCCTGCAAGCTTCAAAAATACCTTCGCGACCGATGAGGCAGGCTTTCCGTTCTGCTCGTCACGGGCCATGTGCTCCACGGATTCCTTGCACTGCTTGAAGTAAGGGGAGCTCTCAGGCTCATCACTGGTTCTTGCCTTGGTGAAGCCGGTCTTTGTGTCCCCGGGCTCGACCAGGCAGCATCTGACTCCGAACTGCCTTGCCTCCATCCTGAGTGCCTGTGCATAGGCTTCGATGGCATATTTTGACGAACTGTAATGACTTTGGTAGGGGATAGGTACTAATCCGGCCACTGAACTTGTGAAAAGTACCAGTGATCTGGGGTTTCTCCTGAGAAGCGGCACAAAGACGTTGTTGACATTGATCACACCGAAGTAATTGGTGTCCATCTGGGCCTTTGCTCTCTCGACCGGAGTCATCTCCGCAGATCCGCTGATTCCGAAGCC
>JAEEGH010001858.1_pt1 | contig 59324 bp, 54 predicted proteins | sample 9134181 | NCBI WGS metagenome assembly JAEEGH01 (sample SAMN16246544, study PRJNA631951) | gut metagenome | biome: gut microbiome; feature: rumen; material: DP-attached | host: Bos | place: Iran: Karaj | collected 2018-10
TTTGTCTCCGTTTTTTTGAATACAATTGGAGAAATTTTAATCTTTCCATGATATTCGTCTTTATCAATATTAAAATCATTAAGAAGTCCATCTATATCTACTAATTTGTAATAAGTGTATGCCTCCAAAATACAGCGTAATAAAGATTCTGTACTATCTTCTCTTTTTAACTCTAATATATAAAACAATCTATCCTCTTTATTGATTGCCAATAAATCTATTTCTCCATAAGAATCCCCTCGAACGCTTTTTAATGGTGTTTGATAATCTATTATCTGTCCTACATAATCCAATGGGTCCTCATATAAACTTTGATTAAATAAATCTATCGCAATTACCTTTTCATTAGTATGCTTTGGATCCTTCGGCAATTTACCATCATGATGCACATTATAAGATTTTCTAACTTTATGTCGAGATTTTGATTCAATAGCCTTCAGCAGTTTAATATTATCCGAACTTACTAAAAAATCTGACACTACTTCTGTATAGAATATCGAATTATCATCAGTAGTTTTACCTATATTTTTTACAAAATCTTGTGCATAAAATGTCTCAAAGGTACTATCCTCTTTAACTGCGGATTTACACTTTTCTATAATTTGCTCTCTAGAATACCCCATTTTTTACCACCCCTTATAAGATTACCTCTTGATTATCCTGTATCGTTAATTTTATCGTATTATTCGGCAAATATAGATTGTTATTACTATCAGAAGAATGATGTATTATCAATTTATCCGGCCTAACAATATCTATCGCCCTCTCCAAATCTTCCTTCGTCACATGCCCAGAAACATGTGCCCTTATTAAATTATCTCCGGCATAGTCTACTAGCTGCTTTACATCTGAAAGCTTATTAATATATCCGCTCCACATAGAATAGATTAAGCATGTGTCTTTTGCGTGCCTCTCAAAAAAGTCTTTTACAATTAGTTGAAAATTATGATTAGCTCTGACAACCCTTCCAAAGCCAGTCCTTTCTGCCTTCCCTAATACATGCTCACTATCATATAGTACTTTGTAGGATTTAAATTGTTCGTCTCTGCCTTCATCATATATCTGCATTAAATCATACTGATATCTATCAGTTATCATGTATTTCCCAGTTGGTACACATCTAGAAAATGATGCAATTCTATCTAATTGTGAAGATGATGCCAATAAGAAAACATATTTATACTTTTCAAAAGCTTCTTTAAAAACAGGCACTAAAGCTTGTTCTGTAAGATAAGGAACATTTATTGCGGTTTCTTTCGAAATATTAGTTCCTTCAGTAATCATCAAATCAACGTGGCCTATATGCATTAACGAAGCCTCAACCTTATCCTTGTAAAAACCGTGCAACCGATAGTCTCCCGTAATAAGAATTCTTTTACCATATGCTTCTATTAAGAACATTACAGAGTTAGCAGCAGAATGGTCTGATTCTAACGCCGTTATAGTAAACTCTTTAATCCTAATAGGCTTACCAATTTCAATCTCATTAACATTATCTGCCCATACTGCTCCCACTACCCCTTTTTTATAATCCTGTTGAAGCTCAAGAATTTTCCGAGCATGCTTTTCCATATAGACTGGAATCGCTACGTCAACAAAATCAACCTCACCAATATGGTCCCCATGATAGTGCGTGAGAAAAATACCATCGCAATTTGTAGTGCCAGTAGTAACACCATCTATATCAAGTCTAGCTTGATCACCTTCTCCTTCTATCGGTGCTCCTATATCAAATAACAATCTAGTATCATCTGAAAATATTTCCGTGCACACTCCACCAATCTGCTTTGCACCTCTATGTAATCTAACTTTTACAGTTCCCTGCGTTTTCATACTCTATCTCCTGTCATTAGCAATACTTCTTTTCTATTTCTTTGCATGCACTCTGGATGCGTTCTCTCATACTTTCTGGTTCAAGAACTTCAATGTTCAATCCATACTGCATTGCCCAGTAGAAGAAAGTATCAGGATTACATTTTAAACTAGCAATAATCTCATCTTCTCCTTCTGGTACAACTCTAAAATCCTTTCCAAAACTATCCACCAGATTATCCATAAGATTCTCATGAGCTTTTAGCTTAATATGAATACTCTCACCAGAATACATATAAAAATGCTCTGCTAAATAATCCTTTAAATTAAGACCTCTTTCATAGCCATGAATACTTTTAATCGGCTTATTTTTATCTTTCAGTATCTCCACGTTGGCAATCCTATCCAGCCGGTAATGTGAGAGATTCTCATATTCCTCTGTCTTTGCTATGAGATAGTATTTACCTCTATTACTAATCATTTGGTAAGGACTTACTATGTATTTATGACTGCGTTTAGGGTGAAGCTTAAAATCAATTCCATATTGCAGGTAAGAAAACGATATCTGTCGACCTTTTGAAATAGCTTCATCTATAATTGCTATAGAATCCATGACCATTGGATTATCAGTATTCTTCCCACTTGAAGTGCTGTGAATATGAGATACATGAGCTTTAAAGTATTTATTAGAATAACGTTCCAGCTTCTTTACAAGTGAATGGGCATCTTTGTCAGAAATGGCCCCGGATGTAAAAATACTATCTATCAAAAGACGCAATTCAGCGTCTGTAAAATTTCTAGTATTCAAATAATATCCCTGTTTTGCAACGATATCATAGCCCATCTCTTGAAGACTTACTATATTATTCTTGACAGCTCTTCTTTCGCAATCCATTCCATAATTGGACTTAAGCAAATCAATAATATCCTGTTGTAGAAGCCTATGTTCACTATCTGAATACTCTCGGAGAATATCCAATATAAGCATATTAAGCATTTTCTTTGTTCCTGTTCCATACATAGAATTGCCTCCAATAAAAGTATCTAATAACTATAATAACATTAATGTATGTGCATTTTATAGCACATGGTTTTTTCCAAAAAAAGGCACAAGAGTTCTGCTCTTGTGCCCTTCATAATTATATTTTTTTATATAGCTTCAATGCCTCTTCAAGCGGCATCCAATGGTTATCTAGACAATCTCGCCACAGTCTCCGTATGCATTGTATGTCCGAACTGGTCGCAGACTGTGTATTTTTCTAGGTGGTAGCCCTGCTCCTCAAGGTGTTTAAGGTCGCGGGCTAGTGTGGCGCTGTCGCAGCTGACATATACGATACGCTTTGGCTGCATCTTTACCATGGTATCAAGAGCCACTACATCGCAGCCCTTTCGTGGTGGGTCCACCATTATTACATCTGGGTGAGACATCTTGTCATAGATTTCTGGTAGGACTACTTCCGCCTCGCCACAGTAAAATTCTGCATTCGAAAGTCCATTAAGCGCCGCATTGGCTTTGGCGTTTTCGATGGCCTGTGGCACTACTTCTATTCCGATTACCCGTCCTGCATGCTTTGCCATAGAAAGAGAAATGGTTCCGATTCCACAATACAAATCCCACACATCCTCAGTACCATGTAAGTCAGCATACTCCAGGGCACGGCTGTATAATTTCTCCATCTGGTCGTGATTGACTTGGTAGAATGAATTGGCACTAATGTCAAATGCTATGGTATCTCCATTTGTAAGGGTAATTGTATCTCTGATAGCCTCCTTACCATAAAGAACTCTGGTCTCATATCCCATGATGACATTGTCTCGGCGGGTATTGATATTGAGAACTAATGATGCCAGCGCTGGCTCCACAGATTTCACATGCTCCACAAGTGAATCAATAGCTGGCAACTTGTCTCCATTTACAACTACGCAGACCATAGTCTCCCCAGTTGCCTTTCCTTCCCGGACAAGAACATGTCGAATAAGTCCCTTACCACTATTCTCATCGTATACTGCTACATGATTTTCATTCATGTAATCTATTACCGAATATACGATATCCATGCTCTTTTTTGAACAGATTTTGCAATCAGTAGATGGCACAATCCGATGGCTTCTAGCGCCATAAAATCCGGCAATTATCCTGCCTTCCTTATCCACACCAATAGGCACCTGGGCCTTGTTGCGATAGCGAAGTGGCTCTTCCATCCCAAGTATTGGCTCTCGTATGGACTCAACGTATGCCCGATCATAGCCACCAATTTTCACTAGATTATTGGCCACTATATTATCCTTGATTTGAAGCTGCTTTTCATAAGAAACCTGCATAATCTGGCAGCCACCGCACTGCTTGGCAATAGCACATGGTGGCTCTACGCGAAATGGACTAGGCTCCACAACCTCCTTAAGAGCAGCAAAACAATAGGTCTTTTTAACCTTTGTAATAATCACATCACAAAGGTCTCCAACCACAGCGTCCTTCACAAAAATGGTCACACCATCAGTGTGACCAATTCCAGCCCCCTCAAGGGACATATCTTCAATTGTAAGTCTTACAATATCGTTTTTATTCATTAATTTTTTCCTGTTCTACGGATATTCGAATCAAGCAAGCGATTGAATCCCTGCCATGTCAAATTATTTTCCTCAACATTCTCAAGAGCCTCGTAAATAGTCTCTAGCTTAGCGTCAAGATTGTCCGCAAATGAAAGTGCAATTGCCTCAGCAATAGCTGGCTTCTTAGGTGAGCCAAACTCAAGCTCGCCGTGATGAGAAAGAATACAGTGGATAAGCTCCTTTCTCTTAACTGCTGGGAAGCCCTCAATGTCATCAATGGCTCTATCAATCATAGTAGCGCCCACATAAATGTGGCCAAGTAACTGTCCCTCATCTGTGTAGTCATTGCGAGGGAACTCAGAAAGCTCTCTCACCTTTCCAATATCATGGAAAATAGCTGCTGTGATAAGTAAATCCCTATCCAGGAATGGGTACTGTCTACTATAAAAATCGCAATTAGTAGCCACTGAAAGTGTATGCTCTAAAAGACCACCTGTAAAACCATGGTGAACTGATTTAGCCGCTGAATGAGCCTTAAATTCATCGATAAATGCCTTGTCATCCACAAAGAATTTTCTAAGTAATGCCTTGAAATATGGTGCCTGAATAGAATTGATAAGTGCTGTCAAATCATTCCACATAACACCGATATCTTTTTTACTAGAAGGGATATAGTCTGTAATCTCAAACTCTCCCTCATTAGCCTTGCGAAGGCGCTTTATATTGAACTGTAATGCACCATTCCAGCTGGTGATATCACCTGTAACTGTGATGAAATCAAGCTCGTCATAATCGCTGATTCCCTCTGAATCAACATCCCAGATTTTAGCATCAATGGTGCCTGTCTTGTCACAAAGTGTAAGAGATTCAAAAGCCTTGCCGGTCTTTGAAATTCCCTGTGTTTTTTTCTTGCACAAATATGTCTCTGTGCCTCTGTCTCCCTCTTTAAGTGTGTTAATGTACTTCAAATTACTCTCCAATCTAAGCTCCAACGGAGCAGAGCAGCTTTGCTGCAAATTTCTTCTTAATTATACGAAATAGACAGAGGATTATCAACGTAAGACTGCAATCTAAAAAAGAAAAACCCCTTAGGTAGATTTATATCTACTTAAGGGGGGATAATTACCAGTCTTCGCCGTTAACTTCAATATCGCCAAGTTCACATGCGGCTTTAATTTTAACATCATCTGTAGGTTTTTCAGTTCTAATATCAAGGTCGCCTAAATCCACGTGTGCATCAATAGAATCAAAATCTCCATCAAGATTAACATCTCCTAAATCTGCATTAACAATCACTGTAGGATAAACGCTATTTGTAAAATTAACATTTCCAAGTTTTGCTGTTATATCTACCTTTTTTCCCTGACAATTGTTAATATTAACGTCTCCTAATTCATTGTTTATTGTAAGTGTATCTGCCACTAGTCCTTCAAGTTCTAAATCACCTAAATCTAAATCAATATCTAAATCTGAAAGATCCGAACCCTTTGGAATAGTAATTGTCATTTCATAGTTCTTCTCATTTTGACCAAAGAAATTACCATTGAAATTCCAGTTTTTCTGGGATTGCTGAATAGTAAGAACTCCGTTGTTTAATTCTACCTTTGGCGCAAACTTTTTAGGATAGTAATATTCAACCTGGAAAGTAGGACCATATTTTATTTCAACATCTCCAATATCCATATCTAGATTAACTTTTGTTACATCCTGTTTCTCAAAATCTGCTACCGCTAATTCTCCCTTTTCACCAAAAGAAAATCTATAGAAGCAAGCACCTACAATAACTGCTAAGGTAATTATCCACAAAGTTACCAGATATATTTTCTTTTTCTTTCTTTCCATTACTAATCTTCCTCCTTAGTAAGTGTAAGCCTTAAAATCTTATTGATTATGACTGCTACCGGCCATATAATCCATGTGCTCTCCCAGCGGAAGGTAAGGAAGCTGATAATCAAATAAATGCATGTTACTGTGCTCCAGTATACTTCCATAATTCCCTTTGCTCTGTCATTTACATACTCAACATCCTCTTCTCTGCCATATCTACCACTGATAGTGTTTTGGTCATTGAGACTTAAAATTGTCTCATAAGCACCATAAACATTCGAGCTATACACTAGAAGAAGAACACCGGTACCTATTGAAAAGAATAAGAGTACTGGACAAACCTCGTTATCCATAATTGCACATGGCAACCAACAAAAAGCACATAGTAGAATGCCCAATGTATGCATCCATGCTCTTGTTATCTTGAAGTCCTTTCTCTTTTCCTTAACCATATTGGCTGTTGCCATATCAATCTGACAAGGCTGCTTCTTAAGGAAATCCCAATCCTTTCTTGTAATGCCATTGAATACAAAAAATGCTACAGCTACTGCAATGCACATAAACATTCCAAGTACACCATATTTATCTGAATGCCCCGAATAAAAAATTTCTTCTGCCAAAATAGGTCCGCAAACGCTAACTATACAAAGCATTACGCCAAGTCCTACAAATAAGCCGCTCTTTTTTCTAGATGCAATAAAATCATTGACCTCTTCCATTGATACGAAGCGTCTAGGAATCTCCTGCTCTCTCTCGTGAACTTCCTCAACCTCTTTTTCAAGTCCCAAATCCTCTGCCAATTCATCGAGATTGCCAAACTCTGAAATGACTGTACCTACAGCAGTATTTTCATTAACACCATCAGCAATCATTTCATTGTATTTATCTTCCATCATTGTCAAAAGCTCATCTTTTGCCTTTTTCACTTCTGGAGTGTTTGGCATGTTAGCAAACATTGCTTCCAAATAACTTTTTATTGTTTCCATATTTTTCTCCTAACTATCTATAAAACGTCCCACAACTTCTTTTGTTAATTCCCATTCCTCGCATTTTGATTGATAATATTCCTTGCCAGCCTCTGTAACGCGATAATAGGTACGCTTCTTTCCATTTCCCTCTGGATCCGGATCAGCTACAAATGATTCTATATATCCATTCTTTTCCATTCTTGTGAATGCTGAATAAAGTGTTGTCTCCTTTATGATGTATTTCTCTTCAGATATTTTCTTAATCTGCTTTGAAATCTCATAACCATAAGAAGGTTCCTTAATCAGGATACTAAGAATCATGGTGTCGTTGTAGCCGCGGATTACATCACTACTAATCTCACTCATGTGCTCCCTCCTATTTAATTAAATACTCACTTCCTCGTACTTCATCTGCCGTGCTACGACTGACGTAGTACTTTATCTGATGAAGTAAATATACTACGACTGACAAAGTATGTCAACATCTTTTCTGTAAAAATTTTTTTCACACCGATTTTTTATCTCCCCAAAAATCAAATTTTCCGTGAAAACACGGCATTTAATTGACATAATTTTCAGACATTTTTATAATTAAATTATCTATAATAAGGGTACTATGTATTAAGGAGAAAAATTGGAACCTATTACTATCGAAAAAGGCAAAAAATTAATAAATGAAGGCGATCCAGTAGACAGCATGTATGTTGTTCTTAAGGGCAAAATTGTTCAGCAATGGCGCGGTCAAAAGCTTACTTTAGGACCTGGAACTGTTGCAGGTCTTTCAGACGCGCTCAATATTTCATACGAGGCTGACTATACTGCTGCCGAGGATTCCACTATCATTAAGTGTTCATACAAGCACATGTCTGATTTTGACACCATTTTTAAGGAGCAGCCTGTTTATATCTTTGGCTTTGCCAAGGGCTCATTCAGACAGTGTCGCGACGTTTTTAAAATATATGATGACTACAAGAAAAAAGTGGACGATTTCACCGACTACTGCAGAGGTATTAATTCAGAATATCGCAAGCAGTGCCGTGCCATTGGTGCACCAGCTGGCGAGATTCCTATGCTTGAGGAAATGGAGCCTCTTGAACTAAATGGTGAAATTTTAAAATGGGAACACGACTACATCGACAGTTTAAATTCAGTAGACAATAAAGAAATTGAAAATATATATGGTAAGCGCACAGAAATAGTCAATGGTGTCATTGGCATCAGCTGTGGTTACATGAAGCGCGCTATTGAATGCGCAGAGACTATGGGCTTTTATTTGGATGAGTTCACTCCTATTCTTCTTTCTGCAGATAGGGGCGATATGTTTGAGCTTATTTTCAACCTTAGAATATACGCCGCCGAGCGTGGAGCTGCTCAGGATGACATTATAAAGCTCATGAAAATGCTTTATAAATATCTATCCTCATGTGGACTCTACGACAAGACACTGCTCAAAGAGAGATGGGCTGAATATGACAGCCACGACTTTGCTGCAAGTGCCGCAGCCTTTGATGAAGCTAAGATGCAAAAGCAGGCTGAGTTCACTCAGACCTTTGAACACATTTGTGAGTTTGCTGAAATTGAAGAAGAAAAAGTTGAAGAGTATCGCGCTCAACTTGATGCTTATCTTGCGCTTAGTGACCGTGAGGGCAAGGAGGACAATGAGCGTCGTACTAGAAAGAAAGCTACAGATTTATTCTATGAAATCTACCTTAAGACCTTCTTCAGAGCTCTTGAGTTTGAAGCCTATGGTGGCGAGTTAGATACTATTATTTTGATGTTCCTTAACTTTGGTTACATAGACTACGGAGCTGTTGGCGAGGAGCTCACCAATGAGCTTGCCGACATAGTTGAAAGACTTGATACTCTCTGCATGAGTGAACATTGCTTTACAATATACAGCTGGCTTAGAGCTGTATACGCTGGAGAGCGTGAACCTAGCAAGAACGAATTAGACCTTGACTACAGAGGCTTCGTTCTTGAAGAGAGAAAAATGGGCAACATCTCTGAGGCTGACATGCCTACATGGATGAATGACCAGGAGCAAAAAGTAAAATTTGAGATCAACAACTTCTTTGTATCATCAAACAGAACTACATCAGGAAAAATGACTGCATTCTGTCCTGTTCTTACAAAGGAGGATTTTGGTGCAGAGCCAATGCGAATGCTTTTGACTAGTGCAAAGCTTCAGGAGGCTCTCAGCAAAATCGAGGAAGTAGACTACGGTATCTTTTTACGAGAAGGCTATTTCACTGACATGGATGCAAATGTAAAGAGTGAGGCCTACCTTAAGCGCGTAGAGCCAGATATCATTCTTCTTCCAAACTGTGGTATGCGTGCCATGATGTGGCAGGAATGCGGTGGTATCAAAGTAGACAGCCCAGGTCGTTTTGTATTCCCACTGTTTACATTTGATGACCTAGACAAGCTGATGATTTACTGCTGCGGTGCTTTCCGTTGGGAGATTTGCCGTAAGGAGCAGGGTCCTAGATGGAATGATATTGCCAGCGATTGCCTCACATCAGATTTCTACGATTACTTTACCTTCTATCGCAAGAACAAAGAACTTTCTGCTGAGAACAAGGAAAAGGTCAAAATATTGCTTAAGTCTTCCCGCAACAATATGCGTGAAGCCTTCACTAAACAATACACAATTTGGATCAACTTCGAAGCCAAGGGAAGTATCCGCCTGAACAAGTCTGAGCGCAATATTCTCAACAAATATTGCACCTTCTCAAAAGCTTACAGGTCCAAGGTATCCAGCCACCCAATGTTCGAGCAAGTTCTTTCTCGTCATGAAATCAAGACTGCACAGGCAGTCAACCACCTGAAGACCATCATCGACAAGGTGGAAAAGAACGGTGGCGAAGTCCCTGACGAAGTACGTCAAGGCATAGACTATTTACGTATGTAGATGTCCAACCGCGCGTAACAATCGTTAAATAAAAAAACTTCTGGTAGTTAACGAGCTCTTAGTGTTACTCAAGCGAAGCTTTTCATGCTGAGCGGAGTGACATCTAAGGCTCGTAAACGTAACCAGAAGTTTTTTATTTAAATGTGACGATTGTTACGCCTGCGTCGCCTTCTCCAAATTCGCCAAGGTGGAAGTCGGCCACGTTTTTGCAGCGCTTCAGGTATTGATGGACACCTGCACGAAGTGCTCCGGTTCCTTTGCCGTGTACTACCCTAACAGAGGTGAGGTGGCTGATGTAGGCGTCGTCTAGGTATTTTTCTAGCTTGGCAATGCCCTCATCCACAGTACACCCAAGGAGATTAATCTCTGGCGAAATGGATGCAGACTTATTGAATCCTCCGTAGGTCATGTTCTTGACTCTAGTGCCCTTCTTTGGCACAAATTTATCTTCCTCTTCTATTAGAACTAAATCTTTGATGTTGACAGTGGACTTCATGATACCCATCTGGACAGTTACATCCCCCTTAGCATTAGGTGCTGTGCAGACTTGTCCAGTCAGATTCATAGAAAGTACTTTTACCTTGTCTCCAACATGAAGATTGGTAGGTACATTGTGGTTTTCTTCCACTTTCTTTTCTTCCTTGGCCTTGCTTTTGTTTTTGTTGATATTTTTGCCAAGGGCAGCTCGCTTTGCCTCCATGGCAGAGATGTTTCCAGAGCCTTTTCCAAATTTGTTGAAGTCACGAATTGTTTCGTCAGCAATATCTTTTGCCTCTTGCAAAATTGCCGCCGCATCTTCGTGAGCTTGTCTAATAAGTTCTTCTCTCTGAGATTTGATTTTCTCTTCACGAGCAGTTGCATCCGCCAATTTTTGCTCTGCAGCAGCTAAATCTGATGCAGCTTTTCTTGCATTTTCTTCCACCTCGTGACGTTTCTGCTCTAAATCTACCATCAAATCTTCGAATGATTTATCATTTTCAGACAATCTACTCTTTGCATCATCAATTAACTCACAAGGAATTCCAAGTTTGGTGGAAATAGCAAAAGCATTGGATTTTCCTGGCACACCGATGATAAGTCTGTAAGTTGGGCTTAAAGTTTCAAGAGAAAACTCACATGAAGCATTCTCTACCCTCTCAGTTGAGAGCGCATATACTTTTAATTCACTGTAGTGGGTGGTAGCCATTGTGCGTACATCAAGTGTATGGAGTCTATCCAGTATTGACTGTGCAAGTGCTGCTCCTTCTTTAGGATCTGTACCAGCACATAACTCATCTATAAGAATGAGGAACTGCGGAACCTTCACCTCAGACTTTGAACCGTAAAGTACCTTTGAATGCTTAAAGTCCTTTTTATTCTTGGCTATTAATTCTTCTGTTTCGTGAGAGTAGCTTCCACCATTAATAGCCTCTAAAATGTGGACAATGTTAACCATATGAGATGAGAATGTTGATAGTGACTGCTCGATTGACTGCTCATCACCTATATCTGCGTATACATCGTCAAATACTGCTACCTGGCTTCTGTCCTTAACTGGAATATGAAGACCTGCCTGCGCCATAAGTGTAAGTAATCCACATGTTTTAAGTGAGACTGTCTTACCACCAGTATTTGGACCTGTTACCAATAGCAAGTTGTACTCGTCTCCAAGCTTTATATCTGTTGCCACTACTTTCTTTGGGTCCAAAAGTGGATGGCGTGCACCACGTAAGTTAATGATTCCATCCTCGTTAAACTCTGGACTGCATGCATTTAGCTCAACAGCATAACGTCCCTTAGCAAGGTTGAAGTCTATTTCAGTAAGAAGCTCAAAGTTACGAATTATTCCCTCTGAAGCATCTGCAATCCTGTTTGAAAGAGTTGCTAAGATTCTCTCTATCTCATCCTGCTCTCTAACCTGAAGCTCTCTCATTTCATTGTTTAAATCAACTGCCTGCATAGGCTCAATAAAGAAAGTAGAGCCTGTTGAAGACTGGTCGTGAACCATACCAGGAACTCTTGATTTGTAATCAGAACGCACTGGAAGACAATATCTTCCCTGACGCATAGTGACAACTGGCTCCTGAAGATATCCTCTTGTTGTTGAATTATTAAGCAAAGAGTTCATTACGCTCTTTATCTTGTCATTTGTGCGCTGCATACCCTTTCTAATGTCATAAAGAGCAGTGCTGGCATCATCTGCAATTGTCTCTTCATCTATGATGCATCTACGTATTTCATTTAATATAGCAACTTCTGGCGAAAGTCCATTAAAGTAGAAGCTAAGAGCATCCTCCTCTTCTAACTGCTTGCCGTAAGCTGCCACACGCTTTGTTACCTCTAGAACATTGGCAACAGCTAATATCTCCTCGATTGAAAGAGAAGAACCCAGCTCAAGTCTCGCAAGTGATGGGCGCAAGTCTGTTGTACCGCTAGCACTTACATCTCCCACCTTTATAAGTCTATTAAAGGCACAGGCAGTCTCCTGCTGCATCACCTTGATTTCCTCTATATCATTTATAGGAAGTAGTTGCTGACATCTGAGTCTTCCTGCCTCGCAGGTCGCCTTTTCAGCAAGCCTAGCAACTATCTTGTCATATTCAAGTGTTTTTAAAACTTTTAAATTCATTATTTTTGTCTAGCCTCCACGTATTCTTTAAATCTTGGCAATCTTACTTTTACTACACCGCGCTCTGATCCATCTAAAATACCTTTTTCTATTAAGCGCTTACGTGGTTCACTCCATTCACTATGGTTTGTCTTAGTTAATTCAAGTAATTCTGTAGCTGCCATACTTTCTTTTTTTACAATAAAATTTAGATACCACTTTTCTTTATCACGAAGTTCACTCCAAATTTTATCATAAACTTTTACCGCAAGGGCTTCATCAACTAAAGCATATACAGATTTTGAAATCTCTTTTTCACCAGATTCCCACATATATTTTCCAAAAGCCTGATAAGCAAATGCATATCCTTTAGTTTGACTTGCTAATTCCTTAGCAATATCTTCACTTACCCCAAGGGTTTTCTCGTAATCATCTTCAATTACAATGAGATTCAAAGGCTTCATTTCATATTTTGTAGCTCGAAGAAAGAATGTAAGACCTTCCGCATTCTCTAAACTTTCAATATCCTCATACAAGCCAGCAGTAATTAGATATATAGGTAATTCATTTCTAATTAAAATCTGAAACTCTTGTATAAAATCAACCAGTTCGTCGGTTTTTCTGGCTTCATCTATAACTACCAGCACCTTTTTATTTTTCTTCTGAACCTCATTAAGAATGTTTTTTAATATTACATCCATGCTTATAACTGGACTTTTCTTCTCGATATTAACTCCAATTCCAAAGGCTGATAAATTCAGATTAGCATCTATAAAAGATGTTAAAAATGGCACCTCGCCATATAGATTTGCTACCAACTCCTTTGAAATATCCGAATTAGATTTTAAATCTACAATTATCCATTTATCATCTTCCTTGAGCTCTCTTTCTATAGCTGTCAAAGTTACAGTTTTTCCCGTCCCTCTGATACCTGTCAGTTTAAATGCCTGCTCCTCAACCGGTTCGCTATTTAAAATGTCAATAATGTCTTCTATCATCAAACTTCTACTAATATATTGGCTAGGGATTCTCCCAAAGCTAATACTATAAGGACTTCTTTTATTCATACTATAACATCTGCCTTCCATATATAAATCTATATAATTTTATATAATTATCTATAATCTTATATAATTATATATAATCTTCTATAAAACTATTATATCGAATATAATTATTATTTCAATCAAAAAGCCATAATTCCTCCTTTATCAACTAAGTCAATAAAGCAATGAATTATGGCTTGAAAACATAATAAAATATAAATAGTTATTCTCTATTTTTTATCTCAATATAAGACTTCACGACTTCTATGAGTTTATCATAGTCCATCACCCCGGTATCTAGGCAGAAGTCATAATTTCTGGCATCGTTCCAATCGCGGCCAGTGTAATACCTATAGTAATCTGCACGATGCTTATCGATGGCATGCATCCTCTTTATAAGCTCCTCGTCTGTTCCACTTACCTGCTTACGAAGTCTAGCTAAGCAATCCTCTTCAGAAGCATAGAAGAAAAGTGAAAGCACATAAGGTCTATCCCTAAGAATATAATCAGCGCATCGTCCTACAAATATACAACTCTGTGTGTTGGCAATTCGCTTGATAACATCTGCCTGAAGCTCAAACAGATTGTCATCGGACGTAAATGCTGCGTACTCAGGTGTAAGTGGCATTCCTTTGTACTTTCCTTTAGTTGAAAGGAAAATCTTACGTACTGTTTCATCCACCTGGCCGAACAGCTCTTCATTGATCCCACTCTGGTCCGATGCCATTCGCAAAATCTCTCTGTCGTATACCGGAATCCCCAATTCCTTCGACAGCTTCTTAGCAAGGGTTAAACCACCAGAACCGTAACTACGCGCAATAGAAATAACTAGCTTCTTCTCCTCCATACTAGCCCCCCTTATTATTTGCAATCCTATAACAATAGTCTTAGTAACAATCTAATTGCCTCTAAGATATCCCCATATAGAACTGCATATTCTACTCGCCCAAGTATGCCTTTTTGATAGAGTCATCATTAAGTAGGTCCTTAGCATCTCCAGAAAGAACAACATTACCTGTCTCAAGTACATATGCTCTATCTGCAATAGCAAGAGCCTTTTTAGCATTCTGCTCTACCAAAAGTACTGTGGTGCCTGCGTCAGAAATAGACTGTATGATTTTAAAAATCTCATCCACATAGATAGGCGAAAGTCCCATTGATGGCTCATCCATAAGTACGATTTTAGGATTGCTCATAAGGGCACGACCCATTGCAAGCATCTGCTGCTCTCCACCTGAAAGTGTACCAGCCAGCTGATTCTGTCTCTCCTTAAGTCGTGGAAAACTCTCGTAAACCTGCTCTAATGTCTTAGCTATTTCTGTCTTGTTACTTCTAGTATAAGCTCCCATTTTCAAGTTTTCAAGCACTGTTAATCCAGGGAAAACTCTACGTCCTTCAGGCACATGAGCCATACCCATAGACACTATTTTATGACCTGGAATTGTTGTAATATCAACGTCATTTAAAAGTACTTTACCTGAGTTAGGAGAAAGCATACCGGAAATAGTCTGAAGTGTTGTTGTCTTGCCTGCACCATTGGCGCCTATAAGAGCAATAACCTCACCTTCATTTACCTCAAAGCTGATTCCTTTGAGAGCTTGTATAACTCCATAGTTTACAACTAAATTCTCAACCTTTAACATTTCTAAATCCTCTGTTTTATTATTCTCCAAGATAAGCCTTAATAACCTCTGGATCATTAAGTACTGTTGATGTCTCTCCCTGTGAAAGTACACGTCCAAAATTGAGCACTGTAAGCTTTTCACAAATTCCAGATACAAGCTTCATATCATGCTCAATCAAAAGAATGGTTACACCAAATTCTTTTCTAATAAGAGCTATTGTGTTCATCAAATCCTTGGTCTCATTCGGATTCATACCAGCAGCTGGCTCATCCAAAAGAAGAAGTGAAGGATTGGTTGCAAGAGCTCTTGCAATCTCAAGCTGACGCTGCTTACCATATGGAAGATTTGAAGCTAAAACATCAGCCTCCTTATCAAGACCAAATACAGATAAAATCTCAAGCGCCTTTTTATCCATTTCCTTTTCTACAGAAAAATACTTTGGAAGTCGGAGTATACCTGTACCTGTGCCATATTCAAAAGAATTATGAAGTCCAATTTTTACATTATCAAGAACTGACTGGTCTCCAAAAAGTCTAATATTCTGGAATGTTCTAGCAATACCTGCCTTGTTAATGTCAGCTGTCTTCTTTCCTGTAATGTCCTTGCCATCAAGAAAAATCTTGCCATCTGTAGGCTTATAAATACCTGTAAGCATATTGAAAACGGTAGTCTTACCTGCACCATTTGGTCCAATCAAACCGTAAAGCTCGCCCTTTTCAATATTAAGGTTAAATTCATCAACTGCTCTAAGTCCACCAAAGGAAATGCCAAGAGATGATACTTCAAGTAAACTCATTACTGCACCTCCTTTTTCTTTTTGCCAAATTTCTGAGTAACAGCAGCTGCTGTAAACCCATGCTTTTCACGCCATTTTAAAATACCTGGTGCCCAGTTAAATAACATAAGTACAATAAGTACTACAGAATAAATGAGCATACGATAATTCTGCATTCCTCTCAGAAGCTCTGGGAGCAAATAGAGAACTGCTGTTGCAATGACAGAGCCTCGGAAATTACCGATACCGCCAAGTACAACATATACCAAAATCATGATAGACATGTTATAACCAAAAGTATTGGTTGTTGCCTGAAGTGAGCTGATGTTGTGAGCAAAAAGCACACCACCAAGTCCTGCAATTGCTGCTGATAATGTAAATGCTATCAGCTTATATTTTGTAATTGGAAGTCCAACTGTTTCAGCTGCAATCTGATTGTCTCGGATAGCCTGCACTGCACGTCCTGTTCTTGAATGTACAAAGTTGTATGTAAGAATCAAGACAACAATAAGGAGTATCACGGAGATAAGGAATGTAGACTGACGAGGGGTACCTGTGACACCCTGAGCACCATTTACAATTACCTGTCCTCCTGGCTCCATGCCAAGTGAAAGCATATCCTTGATTGAAAAATGAATTCCATTTCCATCAATTCCTACGTAAAGAGTGTTGATTACATTTTTAATAATCTCGCCAAATGCAAGAGTTACGATTGCTAGGTAATCTCCACTAAGTCTAAGAACTGGAATAGCAATAAGGAATCCAAACAATGCTGCCATAGCTGTTCCAATGATAAATGCCAAGATAAAACGTGGTACATCTGGAATAGTGTTCATAAATACCTTTGAGAAAAATGCTGATGTAAATGCACCAACGCACATAAATCCTGCATGTCCAAGTGATAATTCTCCAAGATATCCAACACAGAGATTAAGTCCTACTGCAACAAGTGAGAAGGCACATACAGGAACCATAAGTCCTCCCATAAGAGAGCTAAGATTGCCTGTGGCTTCCATGATTGTTACCACTAAATATAAAGCAATGATTATACCGATTGTTGTAAGTAATTTTTGTGTAGATTTATTAAGATTTTTCATAGCTGCCACCTACACTTTCTCTTTTGTTTGCTTGCCAAGAATTCCTGTAGGTTTAACAAGCAACACTATAATAAGTACTGCAAATACGATAGCATCAGCAAGCTGACTTGAGATGTATGCCTTTGCAAGATTTTCAATAATACCAAGTAAAAGTCCACCAATCAATGCCCCTGGAATAGAACCGATTCCTCCAAATACCGCAGCTGTAAATGCCTTGATACCTGGCATAGAGCCTGTGTATGGTGTAAGAACTGGATAAGAACTGCAAAGTAATGCACCAGCAATAGCTGCAAGTCCTGAACCAATTGCAAATGTAAGGGAAATAGTTCCGTTTACATTGATTCCCATAAGTGTAGCTGCATCTCTATCCTCTGATACAGCTCTCATAGCCTGACCTGGCTTTGTGTTCTTAACAAACCACATCAAAGCTACCATGATAATTAAACATGTAATAATAGTAATGATAGTAACACCTGTGATTTTAAGCTGTCCGCCTGCAAGTGTAATACCCTGCCATGTGATTACTGAAGTAAACGAAATAGGATTAGAGCCAAAAATCAACAGCGCCATATTCTGCAAGAAGTAGCTGACGCCGATTGCTGTAATCAGTACCGCTAGGTTTGTTGCCTTTCTAAGTGGCTTGTATGCCACCTTTTCTATAAGCATTCCAAGAGCTGTACAGCAAATGATTGAAATCACTATTGAGACCACTACTGGCATTCCAGAACCTGTCATTGTCATGAATACCAAATAAGCTCCAATCATGATTACATCACCATGGGCAAAGTTAAGCATCTTAGCAATACCATAAACCATGGTATATCCCAAGGCGATAATCGCGTATACACTTCCTAAGCTTAAGCCGTTAATCAAATAGGTTAAAAATCCCATAACCTAAACTTCCTTTCAAAAAAATTAAATACGATGCAAAGCCATGCTACGTCTATTTCGTAGTCATCAGCCTGCATCGCCTTTGATACAGTATAATATTCAGTCGGTAGTTCACAAAATAATTTTTCGTAGCTATCAAGCTCTAAGTGTTGCTGCAGTTCACATGTAGTGAACGGAAGCAATATCTTAGGCTTGAGAGCGTAACGGAATAATTATATTTGTGAACGTAACCGACCTACTTGGTTATTCAGCTGATACATAACCGCCATCTTTGATGATGACAGCCTTTGGTGCCTTTGATACTTCGCCGGCATCATTCCATGTCATATTCTCACCTGTAAGTCCGTTGTAGTTAACCTGCTGGATCTGTGCAATAAGTGCATCACAAATCTCTTCGTTAGAAGCATCTGGTGTAAGGCCTGCTGCCTCGATAGCTTCCTTTAAGATGTATACTCCATCGTAAGCATCTGCTGCGAACTGGTTAGGTGTGCCACCAAACTTCTCCTCGTAGCTTGTTACGAATGACTTTGTTGCATCATCTGTTGCATCTGCTGCGAATGGTGTAAGAAGATATACACCCTCTGCAAGGCTAACATCGAAGTTCTCAACACCAAGTAATCCGTCGAAACCATCTACACCGAACATTACTGGGTCGTAACCAATCTGGTCAGCCTGTGTAAGTACTACTGAACCTTCCTGATAGTAGAATGGAAGGAATAAAAGGTCTGCGCCTGCACTCTTACACTTATTAAGCTGTGTAGTAAAGTCTGTCTTGTTATCCTGTGTAAATGACTCTGTAGCTACAATCTCAAGCCCCTTTGCCTGTGCCTCTAATGCGAAGTTCTGATATACACCTGAAGAGTATGGATCAGAGCTATCATAGATTACACCGATTTTAGTTCCAAGATTGTTGTCTGCAATGTAGTCTGCTGAAACAGTACCCTGGTTAGGATCTGAGAAGCAGATCTGGAATGTATTGTCATTTCCCTCTGTTACACTAGTAGATGAAGCTGATGGTGTAAGCTGGAAAATTCTGTCATTGTTTGTCTCTGCTGAAACAGCTGCGCAGGCACCTGATGTAACTGTACCCTCGAGAATCTGCATGCCCCAATCCTTAAGTGTGTTGTAAGCATTAACAGCCTTCTGAGCATCTGCCTCATCATCCTGGAAATTAAAAGCTATCTGGTATCCGTTGATACCACCCTCTGCATTTATCTCATCAACAGCAAGCTGAATTGCATTCTCAACTCCCTGTCCATACTGAGCAGCACCACCTGTTACAGGGCCGATGCCACCAATCTTCCAAACAAGTTCTCCTGAAGTATCTACATTATCTGATCCTGTAGAATTACCGCTATTACCACAGCCTACGAGTAAAGCAGTCGCCATTGATGCGCTAAGCGCAATACTAAGAAACTTCTTCATGTCTATTTCCTCCTGTACTTGAAAATCCCATTCCCCAATCAGATCTTCACTTTTTCGCTTTATCGCTTTAAATTCTAAAACCCCTCGATTAGACTATGATAAAACTTGTTTGTTAAATCGTCAATAAAAACTTTCACACTTTAGTTTGTTAATGTGCCCTATTGGTAAATCTTCCTCATCTAGGGTAAGTTGTCCAAAAGATGTGCGCTTCAATTCAAGGACTTCCCTGCCTACTGCAAAGAACATTCTCTTCACCTGATGGAACTTACCTTCATGGATTGTAATATAGCAGGTATTGCCGCCCTCATACTTGACTGTAGCAGGCTCCGTAAGGTCTCCCTCTCCGATTCGTACTCCAGCCTCAAGAGCTGCAATATCCTCAGCAGAAAGCTGTCCATCTAATGTAACAAAATATGTCTTATCCACATGCTTCTTAGGCGATAGTAGCTCATGGGCCAGCTTGCCATCATTAGTAATCAAAAGAAGACCGGTAGTATCCTTATCAAGTCTTCCTACAGGTGCTAATCCTTTTGGAGCATCAGGACATTTTTCATAGAACAAATCCATAACTGTCCTGTCGTGGGCATCTTCTGTGGCAGTTATCAGTCCCTTTGGCTTATTCATTACATAATAAGAAAACTTCTGATAGGTGTATTCCTTCCCCTGATAAGAAATCTCCACTGCGTTTTCATCTACCTTGGTCTCTGGCTTTGTGGCTTTTTGCCCATCTACAAAAATAAGGCCCTTCTTCAGAAGAGCCTTAACCTCAGATCTTGTTCCGATATTTAATTCTACCAAAAGCTTGTCTAATCTCATCAATATGAAATTACCTCATATCCTGTCTCTGTAACAAGTACCTGATATTCCCACTGAGCTGATGGCTTGCCATCAAGTGTGGAAACTTCCCAGCCATTGTTAGGGTCTGTTTTTATTTTCTGTGTACCCATGTTAATCATAGGCTCAATTGTAAACATAAAACCTGGAACTAATAACATCTCTGTACCAGGAAGTGTATTATATCCAACCCATGGCTCCTCGTGGAACTCAAGTCCCACTCCGTGGCCACCGATTTCTCTAACTACCTGATAACCATTGGCGTGAGCGTGCTTGCAGATAGCTGCTCCAACATCACCTAGGAATCCCCAAGGCTTAACCTGCTCAAGTCCTAAATCGCAGCACTCCTTTGTGACCTCAACAAGCTTTCTTGTCTCTGGGTCAACATCGCCTATCATGAACATTCTAGATGAATCTGAAAAATATCCATCTAAAATTGTGGAACAATCTACATTTACTATGTCACCACTTTTAAGGATAACATCATCAGAAGGATAACCGTGACAAACCTGGTCATTTACTGATGTACATACGCTGTAAGGGAATCCCTCATAATTAAGTGGTGCAGGGATACCTCCCATTTTAGTAGTTGTCTCATAGACAATTTTATCGATTTCAGATGTTGCCATGCCCTCGTGAATTGCCTCAGCTACAGCATCAAGGCATGCCATATTAATTACTGCTGACTGTCTAATCTTCTCAATCTGTTCTGGTGTCTTAATCAAATCGTGAGAAGGAACCTTGTGTCCCTTTACCGCAAAGCTTTCGATTTTTCTATCGAAGGCCTCATGGCACTGCTTATACTTGCGACCACTTCCACACCAGCAAGGGTCGTTTCTATTTAATTTACTCATTGTTATTGCCTTTCTAATCTTCTTCCTTTTTCTTGTTCTCATTATTTAAACCATTAATGTAATTTAAATGAGTATGTGTCAGTGTAACATCCCCAAGAACAAATCTATTCCAGAGCTTGTTGTTTATTTTAATGGAATGTTGGCTTCTAATCTGCTCATAATAGTAGCCGTCATATTTGTATGCAGCCTGGCTAGGTCCCTTGTTAACGGCAAGATAATTTTGGAACTTCTCTGCCACAGCGGCAAGTCTAATCTGCTCATTGATAGTATCCTGGTCGCATGGCAATTTATCCCACTGCTCATCGTATAGGTCTTCCCAGAAATCAGTAATGGCAAATTCTAAGTCCCTCTCCTCATCTGCTGTAAGAGTATCCATACCGTCCTCTACTGCAAGCTGATAAAAAAGATGATCGTGAATAGCCATCTCCATCACAACATTTTTGGCCTCTTCTTGAATGAAAGTGTCATTAGTATGGAGGTTCCAGTAATCCTTTGGAGAATCTGGATTATAAATTCTAGCCTGCTCCTCCACCTTTCTCTCCTCAAAGAGAATATAAAAAGCCAAATCCTGATAAGTGATCTCTTCTCCGTCGATTGTAACTGCTACATCAGATAAATGCTCATTATAATCAAGCTTGTCCCTGTTAAAATTTACATTAAGTAATACGTAGCCAACTACAGCTACGCATACTAATAAGACTATTGATTTAATCAGCTTTTGTTTTGTCATAGTACTCTTCTAATTGTAATAATTGAGTGACAGTTAACTGAACGGTAATTGGTAATACCTGTGGCTGTACTCTGGGCCTCAACAATTGTGCCTCCGCCCTGATAAATAGCCACATGACCTGGATAACATACAATGTCACCTGGCTGCATGTAATTGTAGCTAACTTCCTGCCCAACATTTCTAAAGGTACCAGAAGTCATACGGCCGCCATAAGTAATACCAAAGTTGGCAAGAACACCCTGTACAAAACCAGAGCAGTCACATCCACCGCCGAGGGAATTACCACCCCATACGTAAGGACAGCCTACATATTGATTAGCGAAAGAAACAACGCTTCCACCACTAACACCTGTTCTGTAACCCGGGTTTAAATCTCCATTAACATTGTAGCCAGAATAACCAGCTGAAACACTAGCTGTTGCAGTGCCTTGATTCTGAGCACGCGCCGCTGCCTCACGAGCAGCTCTAAGAGCCGCCTCACGAGCTGCAATTTCCTTGGCCTCTTTTAACTCAGCATCAAGGTCATCCATCTCTCCACGCTTTGCATCAGCAACAGCCTCAAGCTCAGTCTCCTGAGCGGCCAGTTCTGACTTTGCTGATTCAAGCTCCTTTTTTTGGATATCTAGAGCATCTGCAAGTTCCTCTATCTCAGCTATTGTAGCAATAAACTGATTGAGCTTTTCATCGTCATATTCATGCACGCTGTTGGCATAGTCAAGTCTATTAAGAAACTGACTGATACTACCTGACTCCATAAGCATCTCAAATACACTAGGGTCTGGAGTCTCATACATATATTTTATACGAAGCTTCATAGCCTCATACTGCTCATCACGGGCAGCCTGAGCCGACTGCAAAGCCTCTTCTGTCTCAGCAATCTCTGCCTCTGTGTCATCTATCTGGGCCTGAATCTCGGCTATCTGACTAACTACTGCATAAATATCCGAATCTATTGCATCTATCTCATCCTGTAATGCTGCCTGCTCTGCCTCAATCTCTGACACGGTTCGTGTAGCAAAAGAGATTGTAGAATCTGATGCAATAATGCATGCTATTAATCCAAAGCAACATGCTATTTTAGCTATTTTCTTGTATTTCATAACACTATATCTATCCTTCTATATCTAGTGCAAATTCTCATACTCTCTCTATATTATGATACAAGTTGTAGTGTGGCTTTTCAAGTTACTATTCACAGTTATAAATATTTAATGTTCAATTTTCGTCAAGCTTGCTTGTAAGAAAATTATCATTAAATATTTATAAACTGGAATCAGTGACTCCCCCTACATGAATAATGTTAAGTGCTTTAGCACTGAGAAAGAAGTCTGAAAGACTTCCATTATGAATGAGGGGGAGGAACTGTGAATAGTAACTTTTTATAAACCCCATCAACTAAAAAGAGCCGCTGATTAAATCAACGGCTCAATTCTTCATTATTTAATTGTAACTAGTAATCAAACTCTAGCAAAGTTTCATGCGAATTTCTTTAGTAATGATGTCTGTATAGCTAAAGGAAAGTAACTGTGATGGACATGTCTCAGTGTCGTCAACTAATATAGTAAATACACTTGGGTAAGCCTCTTGAATAACACCTTGCTGAATGTCAACTTTGTTACGACCCTTGTCTAACTGAATAACAACTCTACTACCGCATTGCGCTCTGACTGATTCTCGCACCTTGTCGAAGTCTTCGCGTTCCATGATGTCCTCCCCCTTTTCTAGCATTTGAATACTTTAATCAGCATTCTTATGTGGTTTGCGATATTGTATCACTTTTTGGTCATTTTGTCAAAATTTATATTCATTTTTTTGAATAATTATTATAATTATCCCGCCTCAAAGCCCACAATTGCTAAATTTTGTCCTCTATTTTATAATGTAAACATAAACTAATTTTGGAGGTCACAATGCTAAGAACCATTCTTGCAATTACATTCGTAACACTTTTCTTAATCATAAGTATTCCTATTTGGGTAATTTTATTCATAGTCGGATTGTTCAGCAAAAAAGCTAAGGACATCATCGGCTATAAGTGCGTTGCCTGGGCTTTCGGCGTTATCGCATTTATTTCCGGTGTTGATTATACAGTTAACGGATACGAAAACATTCCAAAGGATAAATCAGTTCTTTTCGTTGGAAACCATCAGAGTTTCTTCGATGTAATCCTTGGCTATCATATTTGTCCAGCAGTTACAGGCTTTCTTTCAAAAAAGACTTTTGAAAAGATACCTCTTTTAAATGTTTGGATGTACATGAACTACTGCCTTTTCCTTACAAGAACTGATCCTCGCACAGATTTAAAGCTTATTATCAAGGCTCAGGAATATATCAAGGCCGGTATCAATATGTTCGTATTCCCTGAGGGTACACGTTCTAAGACCGGAGAGATGGCCGAGTTCCATGAGGCATCTCTTAAAATTGCTGTCAGAACAGGGGCACCTGTTGTTCCAGTATGCTTCACAAATACTCGAAACGTACTTGAGACACACGCACCTCGTATTAAAAAAACAAAAGTTATCATCACATTCCTTCCACCAGTTGACTGTGCCACATTGGAAGGAGAGAATAAAAAACGTCCAGGAGCTTATGTACGCAGTTTGATAGCTACACAGCTTGAGGCAGATGCCAAACTCTTGTAGTTCTAAAGAGCGCTTAATTAAAGCGCTCTTTTTTAATACAATAAAATTCTAATAATAAGGGGAATATATAATGGGGGAGAATATTCAAAAACTAAAATCTAACATAGAACAGCGCATCGTAGGCAAAGGCCCTGTTCTAGACAAAATCATTGCTTGCCTTTTGGCCGACGGCCACGTACTTCTAGAGGATGTTCCCGGAGTCGGCAAAACATCTATCGTAAAAGCCCTATCGGATTCTATCGACCTTTCATTTTCAAGAATTCAATGCACACCTGATACAACTCCATCGGATATCACTGGTTTTTCCATGTACGATCAAAAAGACGGCGATTTCAAAGTAATAGATGGTCCTGTCATGAATAATATTGTATTGGCAGACGAGCTAAACAGGACATCACCAAAGACACAGGCTGCTCTTCTTGAAGTAATGGAGGAGCACACTGTTACTATTGATGGCAAGAAGCGTTCTGTGCCAGAACCTTTTATGGTAATTGCTACCCAAAATCCTACTGAGATGGCAGGCACCTATCCTATTCCAGAATCCCAAATGGACCGCTTCATGATAAAGCTAAGTGTAGGCTATCCAGATGCCAAGGCTTCAGAAGAAATGGCCGCTCGTTTCCTTGATGGCACTTTACATGAAAAAACTTCTTCTGTTCTTTCAGGGTCAGATATTATAGCTATGCAAAAAGAAGTGAATTCTGTCACCATTCACGAAGATTTACAACGTTACGGGGTGAAAATCGTGGAAGAAACAAGAAACACTCCTGAGATTTCCTGCGGAGCCTCTCCTCGAGGACTTCTTTCTATGCTCAGATTCGCCCAGGCCCTGGCCTATATTTCCGAGAGAGACTACTGTATTCCAGAGGATATTGCGGAAGCAGCCTCCTATACCCTACCTCACAGAATTATGCTTACCACCGAGGCCAAGCTTTCTAAAACCACCAAAGAATTCCTCATCCAACAGATACTACATAGGGTAAAAGTCTCATGAAAATATCCATTCATTTCAAATACTTTGCCATTTATATATTGCTTTTCATATTAAGCATTGTATTTGCCAGCTTCTTTGGAGGGCCGGTTGCTTTTGTATGGCTGTATGCCATGATTCTTATAATTCCTGTTTCGATTCTTTATATTGGGCTTAATTACAAATTTCTAGCTATATATCAGGAAATAGAAATCCACAAAGTCTCAAAAGGAGAAATCCATAAGTATCGAATTCTCCTGGAAAATTCTGGATTTCTTCCAATTCATAACATGACACTGTCAACCTATTCTGATAGATGCGATTTGCTAGAAATTACCGATGGGCAGCTTATATCTCTAGATGTAAGAGAAAAAATGGAGCTAACTTCAAATATAACTTGCAAGTATGCAGGCGCCTATGATGTAGGTGTAAAGAGCCTTACATTCACAGATCCTTTTAATATTTTCTCAGTGGATTTAAATGTACTTTATACCTTTAAAGCTGTGGTTCGTCCCAAGATTACAAACATAGCAAACTCTGCACTGGATTTTGAAAATCTGGTAAATAATACAGGATTTAAAAGTATTAATCAGGTAGAAGATATTCCAGGAAATGATATGCGCTCATACCAATCTGGAGACAGCCTCTCTTCTATTAACTGGAAGGTCTCAGCCAAGTTCTCTGAGCTTATGGTACGTCTACCGAATCCTATGGAAAAGCGCAGCGTCACCATAATAATGGACGCCGCCAATTGGCAAGATAGCAAGCAAAACTTAGAGTTTTTAAAAATGAGAGATTTCTTTTTAGAATTTGTAGTTTCCGCAGCATGGAATTTCGGTCAGCAAAATGTTCCTCTTGAAATCATTTATCCATCAGGTGATATAAAGGTTTCAACAGTAGATTCCTACGAAAGCTTTATGGAATTTTACAATGAAATTGCCGACGGTATTTTCTATAGATCAGATGCCGTAAAGACGAAGCTTCAGTCCCTAATCAAGGAAAAGAGTGTAGACTATGACAAGAACACATGCATTCTCATTAAAGAAGATAGTAGAGACAAAACAGATTTCTGCAGTATTATTGGATGAAATCAAACTGTTAATGTTTGAATATTGTCTACTGATTATTTCTGTGGAAATATATCGCATTTACAAGGGATGCGGCGAGGATTTCTCCGCTGGCTCCTTTATTTTAAATGCTCTTTTTTCACATACTAGAATCATTATCCTAGCTATTATTGCTATCCAAATTCTTTTCCACGCCTTAAGAAAATTCAAAAAATATATGGACTACGGAAGTGTTCTACTTACACTGGTTGCAATCTGCCTTTTCCTAGCCTTCGGAAGTTTTTGGGAGAAAAATTCCATCAACACGCTTCTGATAATTTTCCTTGCAATTATGACTCTTTGCGCTATCCAGCCTAAGAAGTTTTCTTTTTATTATTTTCTACTTCTTGGAATCATTATTTATCTCATTCCAATTAGACAAGAACCTATCAACTGGACTCCTGTAACTGACAAAGCAAGTGTTGTAATAGACAATGTTTCCTACTATTTTTCAAACATATTTGGGACAGATAAATACACTACCGGCTACAGCAGCCTTACAAACTCTGGCAATCAGCTGAAGATTTCTGATACAACACAGCTTATTATCACTACAAACGACCCGCCTTATTTCATATTCTTCGATGAGACTACCTCAAAGAGAATGAAGCAGGCCAAGACACTATATTTAACAGGAACAGATTCTACAGATATCTCACATCTTGTAGAATTTGCAAACCTTCTATGGAGAAACGGCGTGGATAAAGAAACTGCTGCTCTTTTTTCCACCATTTCTGACCTTTCGCTAGAATATTCTTTTCTCACCACAAGGGATGAAATTGCCCCTATTAATACCATCAGTCTCACTGATGAAAATGGCAATCCTCTTCGGAAGAACGATAAGAAACATCAAAAGGGATATACTCTTAGCGCCATCTATTTAGACTTAGATTATGGTAATCCATATCTTATGGACCTTTATAGAAATCCTGTTTCATCAGATTCTTACCTGGATTATGACAGCTGTTGTGATTATCTAAAATCACTGTACGATATTAATTTTTCAAAGATAATTTCGGAAGATGCCTATAAAGACACCATAGAAAATCTTCAGAATGTAAACATCGACTACTTAGATACAGATGGTGCCACAGAGAGAATGATATCTCTTGCCTCCACTGTGGCTGGTGATTACGCCAGTGATTTTGATAAATGCAAGGCCATCGAGAATTATTTGCGTCAGTATACCTACTCTACAGATTTAGATGCAGATGCTGTAGAAGCTGATATGAATGAAGCAGCTGGCATGAGCATGCTGGCAGACAACTTTTTGTTTGACACTGGAAAGGGCTACTGCGTCCACTATACTTCCTCAATGGTAATGCTACTTCGCCTATCAGGTATCCCTGCCAGGACAGCAAGTGGATTCTACTATCAGTTCCCCCTTGATGTAGCCAGCAGTTATAATGTTTCGGCAGCCTGTGCCCACACCTGGCCAGAGGCTTATATAAAAAATGTTGGTTGGGTTCCATTTGAGCCAACCAGCCAATTTATCCCTGCCGAATATCGCTCATGGAGAAAGCAGCTTGAAAAGGATACAGGCTCTGTAAATTCTCCAGCAGTTCCTGCTATTCCAGATACAATTGAAGACGATGCCTCTACAGAATCTATCACAGCTTTTCATGTAGCAAAAATCATAGCGGTTATTTTTGCCAGCCTAGTAGGTCTTTTAGTTATGGTCCTCCTAGGTCTTAAAATCTTTTACAAACTCCGCTATATTCTTGCCAGCCCTGAGCGCAAGCTGGAGCTAGATGTACAGCAGATAAAAAAGACTATACAAAAGAATACTGACGAAGAAATATATGACAGAGGATTACTTTCGGATTATGTAAAAATGGCACCATCCTATATTCAGGATGATGCCAAGAGAATGTTTGAATTGTATTATAAGGTAAAATATGGTGGCAAATCCTAGGCCCTTTTATATGCTGCGGCCTTTTTTGCCAACTCCACCTCGCATTTTATGCGAACATTAAGTATCTCAATCTGCTGATTAACAAGGGCTTCTTTTGCCTCATCAGTCTCAGCCATAGCCTTCATAGTCTCTACCGACTCATACATATTCTCATATTGAGATACCTTGTTATTATATTCGTTCTTAAGCATTGAAGGCACTTCAACTGTTTTAAAAATACTATCTACAGTGTTGTGGACCTCAAGCATTTTATTGTATAGTTCCTGCAATTCTCTTACCCTACTTTATTTTTAATCGCCTCAACAACAGTTGAAAAATTCATAAAGTGTGATGCCTTTACAAGGATTGTATCTCCGCTTCTGATGATAGGGATTAGATCCTCAAGCATTCCCTCAACTGTCTTGTAGTGGTGAGCCATGCAAGAGCTATTCTTCTGGCTGAGGGATTTGTTGATTTCCTCAGAAAGCTCCCCCACTGTGAAAACATATCCGATGTGATTCTCCTCAAGTGACTGGCCTATCTCGTAGTGGAGCTTGCGCTCGTCGCTGCCAAGCTCTCCCATGTCCCCAAGGACTGCAATAGTTCTGCCAGATGCCTTGCCAAGGACCTGAATAGAAGCCTTCATTGAAACTGGGTTGGCATTGTAGCAATCGTCGATGATTGTCACCTCACGAACCTTAATTATATTGTTGCGGCCTGCTATTGTACCTGCATTTTCAAGGCCTCTCTTGATATCTGAAACTGAAAGTCCAAGCTCTCTTCCAACTGCAGCTGCTGCAAGTCCATTCATTACATTGTGAGTACCTGGAAGAGGGATGATTACTTCAAATGAATCTGAACCAATTGTAATCACTGCCTTGGTACCAGTAATTCCATCAGCCTCCACATCTGTAGCACTGATTTCCTGGCCGTTAAGGCCATAGAATATTTTCTTTTGACCAAAAGTCTCTGCACCAATCAGCTTGTCGTCATCACCATTTAAGATAACAACTCCATTTGATGGCATGTGCTCAAAGACCTCTGTCTTTGCTCTTAAGATACCATCTCTATCCTTTAAAAATTCTAGATGGCACTGACCAATATTTGTCATTACCACGTAGTCTGGCTTTGCAATATCGCCAAGGCGATGCATCTCACCAAAATCTGAGATACCCATCTCAACTACTGCCACCTGATGCTCTGGCTTGATGCGGCAGATTGTAAGTGGAAGTCCAATCTCGTTATTAAAGTTGCCCTCTGTCTTAAGCACCTTGTATTTGGTCTCAAGAACAGATGTAATCATTTCCTTTGTACTAGTCTTACCTACGCTTCCTATAACTCCAATTACTGGAATTTTAAGCTGCATTCTGTATGCTGTAGCAATCTGCTTAAGAGCTATCTTTGTATCTTCTACAATAATATAAGGACCTGATGGGTTATTAAGACGACGCTCCGAAAGTGATGCAAGTGCCCCTTTAGAAAAAGCATCCTCAATAAAATCATGTCCGTCTACCCTAGCCCCAACCATTGGAATAAACAGAAAATCTTTTTCAATTTTACGGTTATCATTAACCGCGCCTTGAATTTCCTTATCCTTAAGAGCCTCCTTGCCCTCAGGGATAATCAGCTGCCCATCTACAACCTGAGCAACATAAGCCAATGTCATATTCTTCATATACTACGTCTCTCTACTTCTATATCTTATCTATATTTCTTCAGTGAAACCTGAATCAAATGCTCGCATAAATCTTCAAAATCCATGCCAACCTGAGCTGCCTCTTGAGGAAGAAGACTCGTAGGTGTCATACCAGGAAGTGTATTAGCCTCAAGGCAGTACATATTTCCATCCTCATCCATCATGAAATCCATGCGGGCATATGTTGTAAGTCCAAGTGAAACAAATGCCTTCTCAGCAAACTTTTGCATCTGAGCAGTTGCCTCAGGGCTGATTTCAGCAGGACATGTCTCAACAGCAGATCCTGCTGCATATTTATTTTTATAATCATAGAATCCCTGCTTTGGAGCAATCTCAATTACAGGAAGGGCCTTGCCCTCGATAACACCATCAGAGAACTCACGTCCCTTGATGAACTGCTCGATAACTACCTCATCTTCCCACTCAAATGCAGCATCAAGTGCAGCATCAAGTTCTGTAGGATTCTCAACAATAGTAACTCCAATTGATGAACCACCACAATTTGGCTTTACAATGCAAGGATACTTTTCAAATTTAAATCCTGCTCTATCCTCTTTTTTAAGAGATGTTCCAGCAGGTGTTGGCACGCCAACTCTTTCAAATACATTTTTTGTGAGCTGCTTGCTCATTGAAATAGCACTAGAAACATAATCATTTCCAGTGTACTTGATTCCATATAAGTCAAAAGCTGCCTGAACTTTACCGCTCTCACCATCGCCACCGTGAAGAGCCATGAAAACAATATCTGCCATCTGGCAAATCTTGATTACATTTGGTCCAAAAAAGCTTGGGCTCTTGTCTGCACGACTTGCAATAATAGCATCAATATCTGGTGCTTCTGTAGGAATATCAGCCACCTTTACAGAGTTGGCCTCACTGTTTTCAAAAATATCAGTAACATCACACTCTGCATCAGAATATCCCATAAAAACATCAAGCACTAACGCTCTATGTCCTCTATTTCTAAGGGCCTTTGCAACCATTGTGCCTGATTTAAATGATACATCTCTCTCTGAGCTAAGTCCGCCAGCTAAAACTACTATATCCATTTATCTATACCTCTTTAAATTATTTAAAGCTTTTCTCCTCGATTAATATAGTATTTTGGTGTAAAAAAAACAAGTCACCCAGCCTTTCTATAATTATGAAGATAGTTGACCATCTTCTGTGATGCCAGGATAAACTCGTCAATAACTAGCGCCCCTTCACTATCATTTGCCGCGTCAAACAATTCTTTTTGAATCTGAAGTCCATGGTACAAAATTCTCGAATCTAGGGCCTCCGCTATTTTCACCAACAAATAATTGACACATTTTTGCGCCTTGCAATAGTCCTTCTTACTGAGCAGCACCTTGGCAAATGTAGCAGATATTACCTTGCATCTTTGGATATGATAATCCGTATTTCTTTTTAAACTGTACTTCATGAGAGCCGCCATAAGTTTCTCTGCAAACTCCAGCTCTCCCAACTCATAGTGCCCCTTGGCATATTCAAAAATAATCATATGCTCTATCCTTGTGAGATGAAGCATATGCAAATCTTCTATCTTTGGTATTTTTCTCCCCTTCTCAAATAATTCAATACATCTATCTATATATTCCTCAATACTCATGCCCCTTTTTCTCATACAAATGAGATAGCCTAGTGCGTAGTATTGTTGGTGTTCCACATTGTCTTTTATCATTAGTTCTTCAAATCTTTTTAACTTCCGTTCTAGTATTTCCTCTCGTCCGTCATGAATGGCTGCCAAAAGCTCGTCCTTTGCCTTATGAAAATCATATATTTCATTCATAGGCAGTTCCTCGTAGGTAAAACCAAATTGCTCGAAAATGGAATCGAGCCTTGCAAACAACTCCAGTCTTGGAAATTCTAATCCACATTCAATTCTAGAAATAGTTGATGTCGCGCATCCTGCTTTCAATGCTAATTCTTCTTGAGTAAGATTTGCCGCTCGTCTGAAGTAGGCCAACTGAAAACCGAATACAGTTTTATTCATAAAAATACCTCCTAAAGATAAAACACAGAACCGGATTCCAATTCTATCATTAGGAGGTTAAAATTCTTTGAACTTTTCTTTATAAAAATTTGAACTCTAGAACTCAGGCTCTATAAGACCATAAGCTCCATTTTTTCTCTTGTAAACTACATTAATCTCGTCTGTATCTGCATTTCTAAACATGAAGAAGTCATGTCCTAGCATCTCCATTTCAAGGCAAGCATCCTCAGCATACATTGGCTTCATATCAAATGTTTTCTTACGAATAATCTGAATTGATTCTTCTTCGCCTACCTTCTCTTCAATGAAATCCTGTGCGAAAATCACACGAGAATCTGACTGCTTTCTGTCGATGATTTTGTTTCTGTGTTTTTTAAGCTGCGCTTCAAGTGTATTAGTAACTGCCTCGATAGATGCATACATATCAGATGTAACTTCTTCAGCTCTCAAGTAACTTCCCTTCATAGGGATTGTAACTTCTATTTTCTGACGTCCTTTCTCCACGTCTAGCGTTACGATTGCTTCCGTATCTTTGTTAAAGTACTTGTCTAATTTTGTGAAACGCTCCTCCACAGCGTCCTTGAGACCTTGGGTTAATTCGATGTTCTTTCCTGTGATTGTTGTTTTCATGATGTCGTACCCCTTTACATGTGGATTTGATATACTAGAGGTATCAATTAGAAGTGATACTTTTGAATTGGTATATCATGTAAATAGTATATCAATTGCATGATAAAACCACAAGGCATTTATCAGATTATTAATAATTATTTTATAAATTGTATACGCTATTAGCTATTGACAAAGGAGAATTCAATGAAAAAGACAGCTATCATCACTGGAGCCAGCAGAGGAATAGGAAAAGCTATCGCTGAGGCACTAGCAAAAGAAGGATATCATCTAGCCCTTTTCTGCCATAAAAATATGGATTTACTTCAGAAGCTGGCTGAGGATTTATCCAATGAATATCACATCCAGGTCTACACCTACTGTGGTGATATAGCAGATTCTGATTTTACTATCGCCTCATGCAAGGATGCCTTAGAAAAGCTTGGCCAGGTAGATGTGCTTGTAAATAATGCAGGCAAGGCCTCTATAGGTCTGCTTACTGATATGTCTGTAGATGATTGGAATAGCATGATTGGCACCAATCTCTCTCCACTTTTTTATACATCAAAAGTTGTGGTCCCTGCCATGGTAAGCAAAAAGTCTGGAAATATCATAAACATCAGCTCTATGTGGGGCACGGTAGGTGCCAGCTGTGAGGTTGCATACTCTGCTACAAAGGGCGGTGTCAATTCATTTACAAAGGCCCTCGCTAAGGAGCTTGCTCCAAATGGTATATCTGTTAATGCCATTGCTTGCGGCGTAGTTGACACTGATATGAACTCTCAGCTTTCTCCTGAGGAAAAATCAGAGCTTGCTGATGAAATTCCTGCTGGCAAATTCTGCTTACCAGAAGAAATAGCCCAGGTTGTTTTAAGCATAATAAATGCCCCATCATATATGACAGGGCAAATAATAGGCGTTGATGGAGGGTATATCTAAAACTAGAGGACTTATAAAAACTATGCCAGTTACGACTACAAGCCTTAGACTCTCTCCAGTCATCTAACACGATTACCTTGAGAGAGCTAAGAGCTTGTTATCTACTGGCTTACTTTTTTTAATACATAAACTCTCGTCTACTACTAGCTCATCTCTAATATATCCTCCAGGTATTTACGGTAGTTTATGACCTCCTCCTCTGGAAATGCCACAGTGGCGCCGATACCTACCAGCCATCCGTAGAGCTGAGGAGATACTGCAACAGATATGCGGGCCTTTACGTGAGATTCTCCATCAGGGCGCACATCTATCTCCGTTCCAAACTTATCAAGGACTACACCAATCAAATGCTTGGCAAATCTGATGGTGATAACCCTCTCCTCACCTGAGAACATACTGATATGCTGCTTAGCATATTCATGAGGATTAAGTTCCTTTATTAATTCAAGTCCACCTCGATCTTCTTCCATTTCTGAAGTGGATGTCATTTTATCTACTCGATAATGTCTTATTTCACCACTTCCCTCATCAAAGGCAACAAGATAATAGTTCTCATCGTTTCGAAGCAAAAATGCAGGGCTTACTACATAGGTCTTTCCTCCGTGGCGTGGCTGCATCTCCTTGCTTAAGGTCCACTCCTGATATTTAAAAGACATCTTTTTATTGTTATCTATACATTGATAAATCACATCGATTGAATAGAATATCTTTTCATTTCCTGCCTTAGGCTTGTCCGGCACTACAACCTGACGGCTAAGCTGCTCCGCATCATAAACACCCGCAAGACTTGTAATCTTTTCCACAAGCTCTCTTGTTTTCTTTTGAGATATAAACTTTGAGGCCCCCACTGCATCCACAAGAAGCTTTAACTCTGCAAGCTCAAAGGTACGGGAGCCAATATAGTATCCCTTGGTCCCCTTTATTACATCAACACCTGCATCAATAAGTGTCTCCATATCTCTATAAACGCCCTTACGCTCGGCAGGAATACCACGCTTTTCAAGGCGTCTAGTCATCTCAATGGCATTGATAGGATGATTCTCATCGCTTTCTTCCATGAGAATCTGATACTCATTTATTATCTTTAATTTTTGGCCTCCAACATGTGGCATAAGCTCATTCTCCCTAATGTTTTTACTTATCTAAATTTGTGATATAATTTGTTAGTTAAAATGTTACTAATTCCATACACCCACCAAGAAGGACCCAAAAAGAGTTCCATTAGGAATGAGTGCGGGGTCCTGTGAATAGTAACTACGTATATTATAAACAATTAAAACTTATAAAGGAATTATCATATATATATGAGTAGACAAGATTTTTATAAAAAATGCAGAGAGGACTATCCTACTTTTACATATCAGGGATTTTCTTATAATTTAGATGAGTCTGGCATCAGCATGACTTTTGATTTTTCCATTGATGGTCTTTCTGAGTTTCACCCTACTTGGTACATCCCAAGAATCAATCCAGTTAATGAGATTAAGACAGATTTAATCGAAGACATGGTTTTCTCTCTTGGAATGGTGGAGCTTATCAGCTACTGGAAAATTGCGTGCCCACCTACTGTCATTATCGAAGACAGAGCATTGACTGCAGAGCAAATTGGATGGTGGAAAAAGCTTTACTTCAATGGCCTTGGTGAATTTTACTACACCAATGGCATCAGCGAAGAATTCGAAGACTTCATGACTATCACCTGCGAAAGTTCAAAGCCTACCAGAAGCTTCACTCCAAAGGATGCTCCTAAAATCATTGGCAATAAAAAGTCTTCTGTTATGGTGCCTGTAGGCGGTGGAAAGGATTCTGTTGTATCTATCGAGCTCTTAAAAAATAAGGCAGATGTCAATTGCTATGTAATTAACTCTCGTGGTGCCACAGACTCTACAGTACAGGTGGCTGAGCTTACCGAAAAAACAATCTATGCAAAGCGCACTCTAGATAAAAACATGCTTGATTTAAATGCTAAGGGATTTTTAAATGGTCACACTCCATTTTCAGCACTTGTTGCATTTTCTAGTATCATTGCTGGATACTTAAACAACTTGGATTTTGTGGCTCTTTCAAATGAGTCAAGTGCCAATGAATCCACTGTGTTAGACAGCTATGTTAATCATCAGTACTCAAAGAGCTTTGAGTTTGAGTCTGATTTCAGAAGCTACGAGAGAAACTATATTGGTTCAGGAGTATTTTATTTCAGCTTCCTGCGACCTCTTTCAGAGCTCCAGATTGCTATGCTCTTTTCACGCTTCAAAAAATACCACGGTATTTTTAAGAGCTGCAATGTAGGAAGCAAGCAGGATATCTGGTGTGGTCATTGTCCAAAGTGTCTCTTTGTATACATTATCCTCTCGCCATATCTTTCTCTTGAAGAGTTAGATGCCATCTTTGGCAAGAGACTGTTCGAAGATGAGACTCTTATGGAGGACTTTGACAAGTTATGTGGCATCCTTCCTGAAAAGCCATTTGAATGTGTTGGTAGCCGCGATGAGGTCAATGCCTCTATCACCGAAACAATCAGCAAGTACGCTGCTAGGCAGATTGCCCTTCCAGCACTTTTAATGCACTACCAGGATTCAGCTGTGGTACCAAGTGTTTCATTTGATAAATATATCAAGCAATACAGCAAGGAACATGCATTAAATGATTATTTCGAATCTATAATAAAGGACGCACTTGCAAATGAAGGAAACAATTAGAAATTTAGTTAAAGATAAAAAGGTATTAATTTTAGGCTACGGTCGAGAGGGTCAGTCAAGCTTTAGAATGGTTAGCTCTGTAGGCGGATATGCATGCCTCGATATAGCTGATGCCAATGCAGTCAGCTCAGACCTTACATCTAGCCACAAGGTCATTACAGGAGCCAGCTATTTAGACTGCCTCAATGATTACGATGTTGTATTTAAGAGTCCAGGAATTGTCCTGCCAATGGACATCAGCAATTACTCTTGTCGCATCACCTGTCAGGCTGATTTATTCCTTGAGGTATATGGTGCACAGACTATCGGAATCACTGGCACAAAGGGCAAGTCCACAACATCTTCACTTTTATATCATATACTTAAAGAATGCGGTAAGGATGTGCTCTTCGGTGGAAATATCGGTATTCCTATTTTTGATATTACCGACCAGATTCACCCACGTACAATAATAGTTTTTGAGCTTTCCTGCCATCAGCTTGAGTATGCTAAATTTGCTCCATCGAAGGCAATTCTTCTAAACCTTTACGAAGACCATTTGGATCACTATGGCACAGTTGAGAAATACTGGAATGCCAAGAAAAATATATACAGAAATCAAGGATACTGTGACTTCCTCTTCTGTAACCCAGACTTTTTACCTGCAACAGGAGAATGCAAGGCTACTGTAATCAAGGTTAAGTCTCAGGACCTTCCATTCAACTCATTTGAGGAAATCCCTGGGGTAACTTTAAGAGGCACACACAATCTTTTCAATACAGCCTTTGTCTATGATGTATGTCGCAGATACGACATCTCTGACGAGGATTTCAAGGCTGCACTTGCTACATTTAAGACACTTGCCCATCGTCTTCAGTACCTTGGCAAGCTTGATGAAATTGACTATTACGACGACTCTATTTCAACCACTGTTGAGTCTGCAATTAGTGCTGTAAGAGCTATTCCAAACGCAGGCACACTACTTCTTGGAGGAATGGATAGAGGCATCGACTATGACCCACTTGTAGAGTTCTTACCTACCACTAGACTTGAGCACATTATACTTATGTACGACAGCGGAAAAGTCATATTAGAAAAGCTCAAGGCTACTGCCTCTCCCTCATTTATGGAAAAGGTACACTACATCCAAGACCTTAAGGATGCATGCGCCTTTGCTAAGGCTAACGCATCAAAGGGTACTGCGGTAATTTTATCACCAGCATCTGCAAGCTATGGAGTCTTCAAAAACTTCGAGCAGCGCGGTGATTTCTTCAAAGAATATGTAGGTTTATAGTTCCACCTATCTCGGAGGATTTGTTTATGTCACATTCAGCTCTCGATTTTTTAAATAACAAAGGTCCAGCCGTTAGATACTGTGAAAGTTGCGGCTGCCGAATACCTATCAGTTCCCCTCAAGGGAAATGTAGAGAATGCATAAAAAAAGAACTCTTTCCAAAAGTGAAAGCGTTCATAAGCGAGAACTATGATGTCAACGAAATGATTCTGGCTCAGGAATTTGGAATCGACAAATCCATTATCCACGAATGGGTAGATGAAGGACTCCTAGAATACAAAAACCTACACCGTTTTTAGCGGTGTAGGTTTTCTTTATCTTTTATAATCTACTTTCGTGACATGTGAAGTAGACGGTCTGGCGATCCTTCGCTATACGGTTAAGGAGCTTAAGTGACTCCTTGATTTTTTTGTCGTCTAGGTTGGTAAATGGATCGTCTAGGATGAGAATAGGCTTCTCATCTGGATAGAGTACATCTACAAGAGCAAGACGGGAACAAAGGGCAACCACATCCTGATAGCCTTGAGATAGGTATTCTGCGCCCTTGGTGCTACCAGAGTAGGATAGCTTAATGTTAAGGTCCATATCTAGCTCAAAGTCCTCTATTGAGTATCCTGAGTGGGTACCTGTAGGTCCATCTATGAGGCCTAAGTATTTGTGGAGTCCATTTTGTAGTGGCTGCATGTATTTGGCCTGGAAACTCTCGCGAGCCTTCTGTAAAAAGTCCTCTGTCTTGGTCAGAAGCTCGGCACTCTTTTTGTATTCCTTTTCCTGAAGCTCTAGACGCTCTATCTGTTCAGAAACATCTGTCAGCCTCTCAACCTCCTCAAGGGCTGTAGATAAATTATCCCTCTCTTGAAGAATCTGCTTATTCAGCTCCATAATCTGCTCATCAAGGGTCTTTTGCTGCTGCTGCAAATCATCCACTGATAACACATTATCATCTACTGCATGCTTTGTCTCAAATGCAGCTATCTCGTCCCTAAGATTTGCTATACGTTCATTGATAGCCAAGTAGTCACGCTTCTTAGCACCGATAGATTGAATCTGCTCTGCTCTATCAAGGCTTCTGTCCACTGGGAACTTCTCAAGGATATTTTTGATATCAGCTGTCATTGTCTTTATTGAATTCTCATGACGAGCTATCTCTTCGGATTCCTCTAAGTAGTCTGCATATCTGTCTGCATCCTTTTTAAGCTTTGCTAAGAACTCGTATTCTCCACCCATCTCATAGAGATTAATGCCATATGGTGTAGCAAATGGTTGAATCTTGGTGTAAAGCTCCAGCTGCAAGTCTGCCAACTCATCAAGTGTACCCTCTGCCTCCTGATGGCGAGACTGCTCCTCATCCAGCAAATGTCTATATTGATCAAGCTTACGGCGAATCTCGTAAACATTTTCCTGCATAGTTTCTGCTCTGGTAAGAAGATAATTAGACAGGAACTCATCACATTTTCCCTGTAATTCCCTAAGCTCAAGCTTAGTAATCTCTATAGAGTCCTCCTCCTCTTGGATTCGCTCCTCGTAGTCCTTGGACTCTTTTATTCGGTTAACACGAGCTCTTCTGCCAGATATAAATAGAATAAGCACATCAAGTACTACAGCTACAATACTTCCTATTTCAACTATTCTGCCTAGATAGTCATCAAGATATTGGCTAAAAACAATACCAAAAATAATAAATATCACAAGAAGCACTGTGCCTAAAATGTGCCATATTTTAATGCTGCGCTTTTTGTTGAGCTTCTCCATTATGTCTCGCTCAGCAGTAAGACTCTTCAAGCGGTCATTGCTCTGGGATATCTGGGCCTCAAGTCCTGTAATAACAGTTGTAGCATGCTCAATCTCTGCCAACTGCTCATCAGTAGGTACAAGCTTACCAAAGAAAAACTTAAGCTCTGTAAGCTGCTTGTTAGACTCCTCTGATAATTTAGAATGCTCAGCCTTAGCTCGAAGTTCTGAAAGGTTAGCTGCCATCTTATTCCAGAGATCAAACTCTGAAATATCAGGAATCCGCTCTTTGAATGGTGCTTCGAAAACTGGATTCTCTCGCTGAATATCCTCCTTGATGCCGTGAAGTGCTCGCTCATGAACAGTCAAATCACGCTCTGTCTGCTCTAGCATAGCCATCTCATCATCGCTTGGAACACCAGCGGCAAAGAATGCCTCGAATTCCTTGGCCTTTTCTATCTCCTGGTTAAGATTCTCCTTTTGAATCCTGTAAGCACCTAGCTCCTGCTCTCTCTTACTCTGCTGCTGAATAGTCTCAGCCAGCTTTGCCTTTTCAATGACGAGAGCATCCAAGTTAGCCTGCTTCTCCTCAACAAGACAACTCATGGCCTCAGCGCTCTCCTCGAAAATAGGAAGCTTCTCAAAATCTTCTTTGCATTTGTTTATTTCTTGCTTAACCGCAACCAGCTTGCCTGGATTAATCTTACTATTTCTGGTGTACTCGGTCCTAGCATCCTTGACAGTCTTTAAAGCCACGTCGAAGTTGCTGATATCATCCTTGGCTGCTGCAAGATTACCCATCTTGGCATTCAAAGAATCTGTCATAGATGTGCCCAGTGAAAGCTGTGGAATATACACACTCTTCTCAAATGAATCTCTATCCACTTTGAAAATCTCTTCACCTACATTGCTAGTGAATTCTGTGCACTCTATTCCTGTCACATTATCATAGATTGCAAATGTATCGTCCTTGTCTGTCTTGCCGAAGGTTCTCTCAATTCTGTACTGGCCCTCCTTGGTAGAAAAGACGATGTTGCCACCGCAAAGACTACCATCCCATGGAAGATAGTGGTTGCGCTCCATCAACTTTTTCTTTGTGTTTGGAGAATACTCCAAACCATAAAACATAGCCTTAATGAAAACAGAGAAGGTAGTCTTACCCCATCCATTTTCTTCTAGGATAGAATTAAATCCCTCGTTAAAATCGTATTTAAAATCGTTTATCTTGCCAAAATGGGCAATATAACAAGAAATAAGTTTCATACTATATATCCTCCCCCATTATGGCCTTTATGCCTATCTCGATAATCTTAGCCTTTTCATCCTCATCCATATCCTGAGACTGAACGAGTCTGACAAACTCTCCCTTAAGAGACTTGTCGTACTGATAGCTAGCATAGTCAATTAAAGTCTTAGTCCTGTCATAGCACTTTACGAAGAAATATTTATTCTCGAAGGCTCTTATGAATCTGGTGATATCTATCTCATCCTCCAGCTCGCGCTCACCTGTGATTACGAACTTAATCATGTCCTGAGGGTCCACATCATCAAGCAGCTTCTTAGCCTTATTGATAACAGACTGAACGTCCATATCTGCAGTGACAGCCACCTCTATCTCATGAAGACGTCTAAGTGCAAATGGAATGAACTCTGATGTAATAACACCATCCTCAATCTCCATAAGGACAAAGCCCTTGTCCCCTGTCTCGTCAAATCCTCTACCCTCTAGACAACCAGGATAGCAATATACACCTCTATCATCTAGCTGCTGGAAAATATACTTGTGGATATGGCCCAGTGCCAAATAGTCAATGAATTTGCCCTTTAATGCACTAGTATTTACGATCTCAGCTCCGTCCTTGCCGTCGTAGTCTGACTGCTGACCATGGAGCATGACTATATTAGTATTAGCCGAATCAAGGACCAAACTCTGAGGAAGTGTAGCTGCGTTGGAAGAATTAATTTCAATACCAGTGATAACCACATCATCACAGGTATAACTGGTCCAGCCAGTATCTGTGAACATATGAAAATTAGCTGGCACTTCATCAATGCCCGCTTCCATGAAATCGCATCTGTCGTGGTTGCCCTTAAGATAGTAAAAATCTATCTCGGGATGAGCTACTATCTGCTCCACAACACGCCTCTTAACCTCTTTTCTGATGTGAGTCTTGTCAAACAAATCACCGGCGATAAGAATCGCTCTAACCTGATTCGCCACTGCGTACTCCACCATGCGCTCGTATGTCTCAATAAGCTCAGAGCGCCTAAGTAAGGCTTGATCTTTATCTAAATTGCTCTCCATTTTGGAATCTAGGTGCAGGTCTGCACAATGAATAATTCGCATACTTTCTCCCTAACTTTATTCGCCCCTCGATAAGAAATATTTTATCATAAAAAATAAAGCGAGACCACCTAAGATATACTTAAGCGACCCCGCTTTTATTCTGTCAATTAATCCATTTGTTTTAGGAAAATGTTTTCTATGGCATTGATTATTTTAGTCTGCATAGGAGGCTTCACAAAATAGCCAGCAGGCTTCAAATCAAGCACCGCATCTACATGCTCCTTATCTGCTATACCAGTAAGGAAAATCACAGGAACATCCTTGTAATCATCCTCAGCTCTAATCATCTCAAGTGTCTGCTTGCCATCCACAACAGGCATCTCATAATCAAGTATTACAAGATCTGGTTTGTCCTGACCAAGCACCTTCATACACTGAGCTGCCGATGTAGCGAGCGTAACACGATATTTATCCTGAAGCATGTTCCTCATATTTCTTAAAAGAACTGGATTATCATCTACAACAATTATGTGTCTTTTGTCAGTCTCCACTACGGCATTTAAAATCGGATCTGCACTCATGCTGAATTCTTTACAGATAGCTCTTATAAGAGATTCTCTATCGGCCTGTGGAATATGCTTGCACTGACCTGAATAATAGTAATTGATAAACATCTGCTTATTCTTTTCACGACCAAATGTAATAACTGGAATCTCTTCGCTATACTCTTGAATCACTTCGAAAATTTCAGCGTGAGTATTATTAAAACAATCTATATCCATCAAAACCAAGTCAGGAGTGTATAATTTCAGCATGCTCTTAACAATCTTTGCACTATTAGTACACAGCTGTGTATGGAAATGCTGTGATAAATATGAATTTACGTCAGACGTATCATTTGTAAAATCACCAACAATAAGTATTTTTCGCATGAGCCCTCTCCTTCAGCAATTACTTTTGTAGTTCATCGATAGCTTCTAATGCCTCATCATCCTCTAAGTTTATAATATGCATATTTAGCGAATCTAGCTTCTGTTGTATTCCCTCTTCATAGGAGAATGTCATTATCTGCTTCATAGTGTTATCAGAAGATTCTGTGTCGTGAGCTCGAATGGACATCTTAAGCATCTCAAGCATTGCAAACAAATCATCTATATCCTCAAGCATAGGCTTCTCGGTCTCTGATGCAAGCACATTCATTCTAGCTTTCATATTATCAAGCTCTTCTAAAAGCACCGGTGTCAGAATTTTAATTCGTTCAATATCCCCATCTCTTGCAGCAAACTCACACAACTTAGCAAGTCCACCTAGTCCCACTGCACCAATAGTATTTGACATACTTTTTACGCTATGGACCTTAATTCTATAATCTTCAAGAGACTCCCCTGTTTCTATACCATCATAATAACTTAAAATCTGGTCTCGCTCGTATTCTATGGAATCATAGTAATCAACTGCTGTCTGATAAACCATATTAGAATCTGGAAAATGCAAAAGGGCATAATCCCAATCGATCCCCTCTATATCTGGCAACTCTATTTTTTTCGAGCGATTCTTTCTAGCCTCATCCTTAGCATCTGGTTCATGATACTCTAGCAAATGCTCCGGTAGAAAATCTCTAATCATCTTCTCAAGCTGCGCTGGAACAATTGGCTTTGAAAGGAATCCATGAAAACCAGTTGTTAAATATCTTTCCTTAGCTCCTGCAATAGCATTAGCTGTAAGAGCAATAACTGGTGTGCCTAAGCATTTATTACCTTCTAGTGTTGCCATAGCCCTAAATGTCTCTACACCATCCATTCCCGGCATCATATGATCAAGGAAAATCATATCAAAGTGCTCTTCTCTAATCAGACGAAGGCACTCATCACCACTAGCAGCCTCTGTAATCTGCACCTTTGAATCCTTCAGCAACGCCACAAATACCTTGCGGTTCATGGTATTGTCATCCACAACTAAAAACTTTGCATTAGGTGCTTCGAAGCTAGTACTGTACTCGTAGTTAGATGTAATCTGCTTAAGTTTCTGTTCAAAATCCCCTATCGGTTCAGGGTCCATAATCTCCTGCCTAATTGTAAAGGAAAAAGTAGAGCCCTCACCATATACACTCTGGACACGAAGTGTACTGCCCATCATCTTTAAAAGATTCTGGGTAATTGTCATTCCAAGTCCTGCACCTTCGATATTTCTATTTCTATTAACCTCAAGTCTCTCAAAGGAATCAAACATACGCTTGATATCCTCTTGCTTGATGCCAATTCCTGTATCGCTTATCTCAAACGTCAAATCCACGAAGCCATCTTCTGCCTTGGTAGAGTAAGCTGCAATAGAAATATAACCATCTTGTGTATATTTTACCGCATTTGTAATTATATTTGTTAAAATTTGTTTAATTCTAATGTCATCGCCAATCATATTGCATGGAATATCCGATGAAATATTAAGACGAATCTCAAGATTCTTTTCCTTGGCTCTCAAGGTTATATTATTAAGCACATCATGCATCATGCTCATAAATGCATATTCGCCCATAACTATTCCCATCTTGCCGGACTCAATCTTTGTAATATCAAGAATGTCATTTATCAGCGACAACAAATTCTGAGATGCAGTTTTTATATCTAGCGCATACTCCTCAACTACCTTTTCAGATGTCTCTCTAAGAATCATCTCATCCATACCCATGATAGTGTTAATTGGAGTTCTGATTTCGTGAGACATATTTGCTAAGAAATTACTCTTGGCCTCTGTAGCTGATTGAGCCATCTTCTCAGCCTTCTTAGCCTGAAGAGTCTTCTCCAAAAGGTCATCATTGTTAATAGATGCCTGCTTGTAGAGCTTAACATATACACTTTTTTGGAATTTAACAATGGCTCCTATTGCAAGTGAGCTAACCAAAAGAGACTGAATCGTATCGAAGAATACACTCTGTTTTGAATCTAAATCAATTACATATTCAGGGTGATAATAAGAAACCACATAGCAACCTATGATAATGGCTATGTCGGTAAGTAACATAAAGACAAAATCCATGCCGTCTAAAAGCATGAATATGAATACTATTCCCATTGAGAACCAGCAGACCATACCAGAGTTGATACCGCCAGTAACAAAGAACATAACAGGAAACAGACCAATGGCCACAATAAAGCAAACTGCTATCATACTATTCTTAAGACGATTTCTGCAATTTGCCATATAGACGCAAATAGCATCCATGACAACAGCTGCAATAATAACAGCTGTAAGAATACCTGAAAGGCCATTTGCAATATTAAATGGCACAGTAATAACACCACCAGCGCAGCCTACAATAGTAATAATATTAAAGAGGACTAACTCGGTGGGGAGATCCTGTCCAAAAAAGCGTTTGCTAATCTCGATTAACTTCTTCACACTAACCCGCCTCTATCATTATTTCCACATATCATAATGTGCGTAAATCTCTAAAATAACTATAATTTAAACCCCTTAAAATAACAAGGAATTCAGCGGATTAAACCATGAATTTTCTGTGTTTTTTGATGGTTAGATGTTGTCTATCTGCCAATCAATTGGCTCAAGACCCTTTGACTTTAAAAACTCATTAGTCTGGCTAAAATGCTTACATCCAAAAAATCCTCTATAAGCAGAAAGAGGGCTTGGATGAGGAGCCTTTAAAATCAAATGATTTGGATTGTTAAGCTTGGCACATTTTTTAGCTGCTGGAGAGCCCCAAAGCAAGAAAACTATAGGTCTATCCTGCTTGTTAAGCACATCAATAGCAGCATCTGTAAACTGCTCCCAGCCAATACCTGCATGGCTTGCTGCCTGATGGGCGCGCACTGTAAGAACATTATTGAGCATCAAAACGCCCTGTCGAGCCCACTTTTCAAGATATCCATTGTTAGGAATACTGCAGCCCAAATCATCATGAAGTTCCTTATAGATATTCACAAGGGATGGTGGTGTCTTCACCCCTGGCTTTACAGAAAAGCAAAGCCCGTGAGCTTGACCTGGCTCATGATATGGATCCTGGCCTATTATTACCACCTTCACTTTTGAAAGAGGTGTGAAATCAAAGGCATTAAAAATATCATCAGCAGGTGGATATACCGTCTGCTCATGATACTCCTTTTTTACCTTCAAATATAAATCCTTGTAATAAGGCTTTTTAAACTCTGGAGCTAATGGCTCCAGCCAATCATTACTAATAGCTGACAATTTTAAACTCCTCTTAATCTAACTAAGCGAGTTACGCTCTCAATTATTTTAAAATCCAATCATCAAGGGGCAACCAGTATCCCTTTTCCTTCAGCTCCTGCTCGATGATATCCAGTGCCTCCTCACTATCTGCACTGATTGTGTGATAGTGGTAGCCACTGGTAGCAGAGCTAAGTGACTTTGATTTGCCAGATTTGATAGCCTCCATAAATTCCTTAGCATCTAATCTAGAATGCACATTAAGTGGCGCCTCAAGACGATTATAGTATCTATGATTAATAATGATATTATCAGCTGAGCCTCCATTGTCCACAATTGTAAAAAGCTCATCTAATATCTCATCATCAGTATGACGACATTTTATCACACGTGAACACTTTTTGTTATCCGTATTTACGATATAGCCTCTGTTAGTAGAAATAATATCTATACCGTTAGCTCTAAGTAAAGCAATATCTGTCACAACAACCTGACGACTTACATTAAGCTTGGCAGCAAGGGCAGTCCCTGATACCGGCTTATCTGATTCTCTGACTAGCTCTATTAATCTCTGTCTTCGAGTTTGTCCGTCCATGGCTCCTCCTATACTGCGTGTAAGTTCTTCATTGAGATATCAAGGATTGGTGCAGAATGTGTAAGCGCACCGCTTGATACATAATCAACTCCACTATCGATAATATTTTTGATATTCTCTTTTGTAACATTGCCTGAGCACTCTGTCTGGGCTCTGCCATCGATGATTTCAACAGCCTTTTTCATTGTAGCAACATCCATATTATCAAGCATGATAATATCAGCGCCAGCCTCTACAGCTTCCTTAACCTGCTCAAGTGTCTCTGTTTCGATTTCGATTTTTCTAACAAATGGTGCATATGCCTTTGCCATTTCAATTGCCTTTGTGATTGAACCAGCTGCACCAATGTGATTATCCTTTAAAAGAATTCCATCTGAAAGATTATAACGATGATTCTGACCTCCACCGCACTTTACAGCATACTTCTCAAAAATACGCATGTTAGGTGTAGTCTTTCTAGTATCAAGAAGAACTGTCTTGCTTCCCTTAAGAAGTGATGCCACCTGATTTGTGTATGTAGCGATACCACTCATTCTCTGGAGATAATTAAGGGCAACTCTCTCACCTGAAAGCAACACTCTGATATCGCCCTTTACCTTTGCCATAAGCTCGCCTTTTTTAACTGCATCTCCGTCATTAACATATTTTTCAACGATTGTGTTCTCGTCTAATATCTTGAAAACTCTCTCGTATACATCCATTCCACAAATGATTCCATCTTCCTTACAGATGAGATCAACCTCTCCTGCCTGGTCGCTTGGCATTACAGAATTAGTAGAAACATCCTCGCTTGATATATCCTCTTTAAGAGCCATTCTGATAAGCTCGTCTGCGTTAAGTGTCATTGTTATGTTATTCATTATATTGCCTCCTTTGCGGCTCTAAGTTTTTCTTCTTTTTCAATCTCGCCCATGACCATAGCATGGTAGTATTCCATAATAGATGGCAAATCCTCATAACCATCCATATTTACTAGATTATCAAAATCTACTGGCTTTTTAAAGGAATCCGTATTTGCGATATCATGCGCTGCTCTCTTTGCAAATACAAGACTCTCTAAAAGAGAATTACTAGCAAGTCTATTTCGACCATGTACACCATTACAGCTTGTCTCTCCTACTGCATAAAGCTGCTCCATTGTAGTCTTAGAATCCTTGTCTACGTATATTCCGCCCATGAAATAATGCTGCGCTGGAACTACTGGCACATAGTCTGTAAGTGGGTCATATCCCGCTTCCTTACATCTCTGATAAATATTAGGAAAATGATTAAGTATCTCTTCCTTTGGAATAGGCGAAAAATCAAGCCATACATGGTCAGTGCCCTGTTCCTTCATCTTGTCAAATATAGCCTTACTAACCACGTCTCTAGGCTGTAATTCATCTGTAAATCGATTGCCATCCTTATCTCTAAGAACCGCTCCCTCGCCTCTAACAGACTCCGAAATCAAGAAACTTCGTCCGCCCTGCTTAGTATAAAGTGTAGTAGGATGAATCTGCACGTAATCGCAGTTCTCAAGTCTTACATTATGATACATGGCAAGGGCCAGTGCATCTCCTGAAATATGGCGATAGTTTGTAGAATGCTGATATACTCCTCCAAGTCCACCACAAGCCAGTACTGTCACATCAGCCTGAATAGCAGTGGTCTTGCCATCCATATCTGCTACTACGATACCATAGCAAACATTGTCCTGGCATACCCAATCTACCATAGTAGTATGAGCCATCAAAGTAATGTTCTCTCGCTCCTTAGCTCTAGCTAAAAGCTTGCTTGTGATTTCCTTGCCAGTGATATCTGCATGGAAAAGAATTCTATTATTTGAATGAGCACCTTCCTTCGTAAATACGAACTGCCCATCCTTTTTCTCAAACTCTACACCAAGCTCGACCAAATCCCCAATGACATCTTGGGAACTCTTAATCATTATTTCAACAGATTCCTCGCGATTCTCATAATGACCTGCTCGCATGGTATCCTCAAAGTATGCATCATAATCGTCATCATCTCTGAGCATACAAATACCACCCTGAGCCAAAAATGAATCGCAGCCCTCTAAAGCATCTTTTGAGATGCACAGTATTTTTTTATCCTGTGGTAAGCTAAGTGCACAAAACAATCCCGCTACACCGCTACCAACAATTACTACATCATATTTTGTATCCATATCTTTATTACCTTTATTTAGCAAGCTCTAACATACGAGCAAGTGGCTTGAGTGACTTCTCTCTCTTCTCATCACTAACTTCCACTACACCTGTATTATCTCTGAGACAATCTCTTACTTTCTCAAGTGTGACCTTTTTCATGTTTGGACAAATCTGAACTCCACCTGCAGAGAAAAATGTCTTATCAGGATTGTTCTTCTTAAGCTGGTAAAGCACACCAAGCTCAGTAGAAATAATGAACTCCTTTTTATCTGACTTTGTAGCATAATCGATGATTCCCGAAGTGCTGCCAATATAGTCAGCAAGCTCAAGAACATCCAATGTACACTCAGGATGGATAAGTACCTCAGCCTCTGGATGTGCCTCCTTAGCACGGCTAACCATATCAGCTGTAACAGCCTTATGAACATGGCAGAATCCATCGTTGAAGATGAAGTTCTTCTCAGGCACCTTCTCAGCAATATATCTTCCTAAATTCTCATCCGGAATAAAGAAAATATTTTTATTAGGCAATGCCTTAACAATCTTCATAGCATTGGCAGAAGTAACACACACATCAGAATGCATCTTAAGCTCTGCAGTAGAATTGATATAGCAAACAACAGCCACATCATCATACTCCTTGCGAACTTCCTCGATGCGCTCAATCTCTGCCATATGCGCCATAGGACAATCTGCATTAGCATCAGGCATAAGCACTGTCTTCTCAGGATTTAAAATCTTGGCCGACTCGCCCATAAACTTAACGCCAGCAAATACAATGGTGCTTTCCTTAAGTCCCACTGCAACCTTTGCCAGATAATAGCTATCGCCAATATAATCCGCTATCGCCTGAACCTCATCATTCACATAGTAGTGTGCCAGCACCACTGCGTTCTTTTCTTTCTTTAGCTTCTCTATCTCTTGTACAAGTTCGTTCATACAATATCTCCCTTTACTTCTAAAAAAATATTTAACACATTCTAGCACATGTAAAGTCTACTGACAAGACAGTTGTAAATACAAAAAAGAGAGCAGGCTCTTCCTGCTCTCTTAAGATTTGTTTGCAACTGTGTTATTGGGCAAGTGCTTGTTCGATGCCTTTAGCCAGCTGGTCTGCGCAGCTTGTGCCCTTCATGCCGCAGAGGTTACCCTTGAGGATATCTACGGTGTTTGATGCGTCAGCGCCCTCCAGAAGCTTGCTGATTGCCTTTGTGTTGCCATCACAACCGCCAGTGAATTTTACGTTGTGAAGCTTGCCGTCTTCGATTTCGAAATCAATCTGACGTGCACATACGCCCTTTGGTACGAATGTATACTTTTCCATTGTTACTCCTTTTATTTTTTAATGAATAGCCATTTTGATTTTACAATCAACTTTTTAAGAATAGTATATACGATGTAGGCAACTAATCCTACAATAAATACGCCTAGAGTCCATGTTAATAGCTTTACAAGGAATCCTGTGGTGTCATTGTAGAGAAGAGTTGGCCAGTCCTGGGTCTGCCATATACTATATGCAAGTCCATTGTCGTGGATAAGATATATCATGAATGTTGCCTGGGCAATCCTGTTGATGAGCCCAATTGATGGAATTCTAATCCTGCGAGCAAGCTCAAATAGACATATTCCAATGATTACAACCATCACACTGAAATTCTCATAGCGAGGAATAGACTGGATGAATTCTAACTCTGTTAGATTCTGAGTAGCCATAGTGTCATAGTAGGTGTCTATTTTGCCTATCACGTTGTTGTAGTAGGAAAGGCCTATAATTACATTAGCAAGTACTATGAGAAGCAGGAATACATAGCCTCTCACCTTTTTAAATGGGTCGTATTTTTTAATGTAGCCGGCAAGGGCATATAAAAATACTCCGATGAATACAGTTCTAAGTCCACTAGCCAAATCATCTAAGAGCTTGCCTGACCAGCCTAGCTCAGTCACCGCAAATATAGCAAGCAAAAATCCAACATACTGCTTTTGTGTAAGTTTAGCTAGATATTTATTTAAAAACATAAAAGCTATAAGGATGATGATGAAGTAGTAGCCAACGAACCATGACATCTTGTTGAAGTACTGGATTTTGATGTAGCTTATCATATTCTCAGATAAGAACTGACTCTTGCATGAATACCAGATAAAAAATGAGGACGCCAACACTAATGTGACAGCCGCAAAAAATAGCTGGGATATAAGCTTCTTGGATACCTTTAACATGTCTATCTCTCGGTCTGCTAGGAAGTATCCTGATATCATAATAAAAATTGCATTGCCCACAAGTCCAAGAGGCATCATAAGGGCCAACATAAGTAACTGGCTGTAGAAATCCGGTGTGCTAAACCAGCCATTTTGTAGTCTCTCAATTGATGCTGCGTTGCTTATCTGAATGTTAACGCAATGAATGATAATGTGATAACAAATTATCATAAGCATAGCTATAATTCTAAGTAGTTCTATATTAGACTGTCGTCCGCTTTTATTTTCCATAATTTCTCCTTACAAAAAATCCTCTACAATTATACATACTATGCCCCAAAAATCCTATGTTAATTCATAACAAAAAGGACCAGCTAATCAGCCAGTCCTTCTACAAAACACATTATCCTTACATAGTGTCCAGTTCGTTTAATATATCTAGATTTTTAACCTCAGTTTCACTAAATACACTTTCAGAAAAATCAGCAGGCATAACTGATGGATTGTACCAAATGTAGCACATGAAATAATTGTATAAATCCTGATCCTTGAAAGAATATCCATGACGAGCATAGATTTCGTTTTTGGCAGCATGTATTGCCTCTGGGCTCAGGCCCTCGAAATCTGCTGCAGTGTATATCTTTTTATCGGTGTCAAACATGTGCATAGACTGCCATGCCACATCTGTCACACCTCTTTTAGATTCCCAAAAACTATTTACAACTGAAGCATATTTTGTGCTAGAAATATAACTGCTACGCTCTGATATAGCAGCATCAATCTCTTCATTTGACCAATCTGCCACCTCATCTGCAACGCCAGTATATTCTGCAGGCGAATCGCTTACACCCTCAACCACTTCAATCACAACATCTGCGTCAGGATCGTCTGCTGGCAATCCCTCGCCATTGACCTCTTCAGTGCCCTCAACTATCGGAGCCTCAGCCCCCTTCTTGCTCACTTCCAAGGATTTTGGTTTGTTCAATGTGTGGAATGTAAGGAATGCAGCCAATACACCCACTGCAATTGAAACTAATCCTTCAATGGTCCATCTCTTAACATTAGGCTTAGCCCACAATCTAGCGAAAAACTCTTTTATAGAGCTAAAAGTTTCTACAACTTTTTTTGGATCTCTAACATCTTTCATACACTTTTCTTCCCTTTTTTGCGATATTTATTACTCTTCTTACAGTATAACACAATTGTTACGTTTTGTTGATATTTGTTACATTTTTATTACAACGTGTTTTCTATGGCACTTCTAGTGGCATTTATGTTGCCCTGGGCCATCTGCTTATTGCCGCCGCCCTTTGCTCCAAGAAGTTCCCGAAGACCTGCCGCAATGGCACCACAGTCACGGCTTGTGCTACCAATAACAAAGTCATATCCACTCTCGTCATCACCTGAGAATATTGCGCAGAGTCCACTGTGATTTTCCATCAGTGCATTTACACCATCACGCATATTCTTAATATCTAAATCCTCAGTAAAAATAGTCACATCATTGAGCTCAGATGGATATTTTTCAATCTGCTCCATAAGAGCCTTTGACTTGATTTCACTTATTCGATATTTAAGGTCCTTGTTGTCACTAAGTAATCCTGACACTCTGTTTGGAAGTTCATCCTCTGTACAGTTAAGTGTCTGATAGGTGCTTGATAGGATGGAAATTCTACGATTATAGTCCTCTAAGGCTCTAAGGCCGCATAGAATATATACTCTAACTCCACCCTTGTATTTCTCCCAGGATACCACCTTTAAAAGTCCAACCTGTCCTGTAGTCTTCACATGAGGAGCACAACAAGCACATATATCAATGCCTTCTATCTCTACAAGGCGTACTGCACCATCTATTTCTTTTTTGCTCCTATAATCGATTGCAGGAAGCAAAGCTGGCTCAGGATAGTAGGCCTTCACCTGCAAGTCCTTAGCAATCACCTGATTGGCTTTATATTCAATTTCTCTCACCTGGTCTTCTGTCATCTCGATATTTAAATCCAAGGTGACTGTGTTGTCGCTCAGATGAAATCCAACATTATCTGCTCCATAAATATTGTGGGCAAGTCCGGTAAAAATATGCTCACCCGTATGCTGCTGCATATTGTTAAATCTGTGGTCCCAATCTATCTCACCGTGAACCACCTCTCCGCTTAAGAAGCCGCTGCTGCAATAGTGGTAAATCACATCCTCTTCAATCTGAACATCTAAAACAGTCGCTCCGTCCAGCATACCCTTGTCGCTTGATTGACCGCCCTGCTCAGGGAAAAACATGGTCTGATCCAACACTACCTTGTACAGCTTTTTCTCCCCATTCAGTTCCTCTTGACAGGAAATAACCCTTGCAGAAAATTCTTTTGCAAATGGCTCTCTGTCATACAGTGGAATCGTCTTCATATTCTCTCCTAATCCAAATAAAGGCCCTTGCCGTTTTAGCAAAAGCCTCTGTGCCTTAATGTTTTTTAAATAGAATATCTCTATTAATCTCTGTGTAGAATGCCTCTCTAAGACGGGTGTTGCTGTAGTTCATGCCACGAAGCCACATTAACTTTGTCATAGTAGCCTCAAGTGTCATGTCATAAGCTTCAATCATGTGGAAATCAGCCTTAATCTGACGGCCTACCTCGTAGACTGTCATGTTGCTGCCCTCGTTGGCAACCTGAGTGGTCATAACTGCAAGCTTATCTGTACCCTTCCATTTGTCCATCTCCTCATAGAATGTATCCATGAGAGAATTAGGCATACCGCCTACACCAAAGCTTTCGATAACTACAATATCGTAGTTCTCAAACAGGAATGATAATATATCTGCTTTCATTCCTGGGTATAATTTCAAGAGTGTTACCTTGTCAGACATCTCATAGTAAAAACTAGGAATGCCACGAACCGGTACCTCTGGAATATATCTAACTATTACTCCATCCTGAATAACTGCAAGGTATGGAAAATTAATACTAGAAAATGCATTGTAGCTTTTAGCTCTTTCCTTTTTCGCTCTAGTGCCACAGATGACCTTGCCATCAAATACAATGCTGACATTTTGAGATGCATCATCAGAAGCATAAATGAACGAATCTAAAAGATTAGTCTTGGCATCAGTGATATCTCGACTAATTGGCTTCTGTGAGCCTGTAACTACAATAGGCTTAGCAGAGTTTTGAATCATGTAGCTAAGGGCTGCTGCTGTATATCCAAGAGTATCTGTTCCGTGACACACAACAAAGCCATCGTAGCTTGCATAATTGTCCTCTATTGCCTTAACAATCACTTTCCAGTGTTCTGGAGTCATGTTAGTGCTGTCAAGATTAAGGACCTGTATAGTCTCAACCTGACAAACATGCTCAACGGCAGGAATATAGGACAAAACATCCTCAGCAGTAAGTCCTGGTGTAAGACCAGCTTCAGTCTGCTTAGAGGCGATTGTCCCTCCTGTGCCTATCATTAAAATCTTTTTCATGCTAGTTCTTTCCGATTGGAATTCCAAATATTTTGGTCTGGAAACCGCTCATCAATGATTCATAATCTGTATAATTGATATTTGCCTTAAAGAAGATATTCCATGTATCTCTAAGAATATCGCATATCTCTGCCCCATTTTCCTTTTCCAAAAGAATAGATGGGAAAATATAGTAAATCATGAAATAGTTTAGGTTCATAAGCTCTGCTGCACGAACCTTACCAAATTTCTTGAACTCATCCTGAACATCCTGACACAATACTAGGCTGTTAGCAGCGTAGTCACCTGATTCAGTCAAATCCCTCAAAAGAGAGAATCTATCTGCTCTAAACATATCCATAGCTGCTGCATACTCTTTTTTAGTATGCACCTTGCTAAGATGCGATAAATCCTCAAATATTTTTCTTACTTCAAAAGACATATATTATCCTCCCAATTACATCTTAATTAATGTCTTTTATATGCAGGCATTAATTGAAGCTTGTGCAAGTTTGCAACATGCTTTTTCTCAATTAATTCTCTAGTGTCTGCTGGGATATCTGCATTTGAATCAGAAATATATTCATCAAGCATTTTGTATGTAAATCCCAATTTCTCTTCATCAGACATACCTGACAAGCCATCAGAAGGCACCTTGTGCACAAGCTGATTTGGAAGTCCCAAATATTCTCCTATCTGAAGAACCTCTGTCACAGTGAAATCCTGAAGAAGTGAAACGTCACCAGCCGCATCACCATATTTAGTTGAATATCCCACATAATCCTCAGATGCATTACATGTATTAACGACAAATGATGTAACGTCCTGTCCCTGTGCTACAGCATAAAGAGTAGACATACGAAGACGTGGAGCAAGGTTAATCTGCAAATCCTTTGTCACCTTAAATGTCTTTGCATTTTCAAAAGTAGCTATAGCTGCGTTGTAATAATCTGTGATTGGAACTATCTCATAAGGAATCTCAAGATGATTAACGAGAAGCTTTGCATCATCAAGGTCTACCATCTGCCCGTTTGGCATGATGATTCCAAGAACTCTATCTGCACCAAGAGCCGCCTTTAATACTGCAGCTGTAACAGAAGAATCCTTACCGCCGGAAATACCTATGATGGCTTTAGAATTGTCACCAAACTTGTTAAACCAATCTCTAGTGTACTGGATTAATTTCTCTGTCTGGTCTTTAACATTAAACTCTCTCATCTTACTTATGTCTCCTACTTAAGCATGTATACCTCAGACATTCTACGTCCAACAATCGACTTAGTCTTCTCACCAAGTGCCTCGATTCTGTCGGCAACCATGATTCTGAAGTTAGCCTTGTAAAGCTTGTGTCCAAGAAGTAATTCGTAAATTACCTGTAAATCTGGCAATGTAAACTTAACAGGTGCCATACTGAATGGCAAATCAGTGTACTCGATTTCTTTTCTGATTTTCTTCATTGCCTCGATAATGATTTCAACGTGATCAAATGCAAGTCTAGTCTTGCTCTTGAGTGTAGGTGTGAGATTTGGATACTTGATATGACCATTCTTAAATCTCTTTGTAGAAAGCTCATATACGATATCTACTCCGATGTCCTCATTGAAAATATGGATCTGTGAGTCTGTGTACTCAAAATCGAACCATGCTGCTTCAAGTGCATCGTCTCCGCCACGTACTGGTACAGTTTTGCTAGTAAGTGCTATATATGCAACACTGATTACCCTTGTTCTAGGGTCACGATCTGGCTTAGAAAAAGTATAAACCTGCTCAAGGAACACATCCTTTACGCCAGCTTCCTCACTAAGTTCTCTCTTTGCTGCCTCGTAACATGTCTCATCTGGATGAACAAAGCCTCCTGGTAAAGCCCAGCAATTAAGGTATGGGTGTCCACCACGCTTAATAAGTAGGATTCTAAGTCCTGACAAATCTTTCTTTGGTCCAATGAGTAACATATCAACTGTTACCGATGGTCTCTCATAATCCCCTGGATCATATTGGGCTAAGAATTCTTCCTCTGTTAAACCGTTCTGATCTCTTAATCCTTTTGCTGTTGTTAATGCCATATTGTCCTCCTATGTGCAAAATACCATACAGTAGTAATTTATTACTATTTTCAAATTATGTCAATACATTTATTATTTTTATTCCTTCAATTATATCAGATGCTAGCACACTTTTAATTCCCACATCTCTAGATTTTAATTTCCCACAAAGGCCGTGAAAAAATGCACCAATTGCTCCACAATCCGCCACTGACAAGCCCTGGGCAACAAATGAAGTAATGATTCCTGCAAGCACATCTCCTGAACCTGGAGTTGCAAGAGCTTCGTTTCCGCTTGTGGAATAAAAAATTTTATCATTTGAAGCTATGACAGTAGAAAAATTTTTCAAAACCACAGTCACATTTGTTTCACAAGAAAAATCTCTTGCAACATTTTCCATGTCATAATTGATCTCCCTAACTGGAATACCACTTAGTCTTTCCATCTCCTTAAGATGTGGAGTCATAATAACTGGATTTTCTTTCGCATATTTAATTAGTGCCCCTTTCATATTGGCACAAATATTAATTCCATCTGCATCTATGATAAGCGGCACACTGGCATTATCAAGGACAGTTGTCACTATTTCCTCAGAAAGTTTTCCGGTTGAAAGACCAGGGCCCATCAAAATCACATCAGCCCAATTAATAGACTCTACAAGCTTTTCTTTTTCAAAGTTCTCATATCCATAGAACATCGCCTCAGGAATAGCCTGCCTAATAGAATCTATATTGTTTTTATGGGTAAAAACTTTGGTCAAGCCAGCCCCTGCTGTAAGGGCAGCCTTAGCTGACAAATAAAGGGCACCATAAATATTTTCGCTTCCGCCAATAATCAAAATCTTGCCACAGGAGCCTTTGTTGGCTGTAGTCCCCCGCTTAGGGATTGCTTTTAAATCTGCCTCTTCCAAAATCATAGCCTTCCCATCAGTCTCATCCAAATAAATACCTACATCTGCTACATGAACTTTTCCTGCCGCCTCCTTGCATTCTCCTAACACAAGGCCCTTTTTCATATAGGCAAAAGTAATGGTATCACTGGCCATCACACCAGACTCTCCCAATAGTTTTCCACAGTCAGTATGGTAGCCTGAAGGAATATCAACAGCTACCACTGGTTTATTAGAATTATTTATAAGCTTTGCCCCTGCCAAATAATCTCCTGAAAGTCCCCTTGTCAGCCCTATTCCAAACATGGCATCTACGAACAAATCAGATGACTGTATTTTTTCTTCATTGAAACCTAAGGCAAAATCCATGCCATAGCTTTCTGCAATTTCTATTTCCTCTTTCAGCTGAGCAGAATATTTGGACTCATCTGACATCAGAACAGTCTTTACCTGTCTGCCAGACAAATACAAAAGCCTTGCAATAGCCACTCCATCTCCCCCGTTATTTCCAGGTCCACACAGCACGCATACCTGATTAGCCTCAGGGTATTTATCAATGATAAAATCAGCCACGGACTTTGCCGCCCTCTCCATCAGAACCAATGAAGGTACCTTATGTTTTTCAATAGTAGCCTGGTCGCAGGCTCTCATTTCCTCTGCTGAAAGTATTGGTTTCATAATATTCTATCCTCAAACAACTTCTAAAGTGCTATAATACAGTAATTATAATACTTATTATAGGACAGGAGAATTATTTTGAGAAAGAAAATCGTTATCACTCTTTGGATTTCACTTGTTATCTTAATTATCGCATTCGGTTCCCTTGTGGTTATCCAAAATAAAAAAGCTGCCAAGGAAGCAGCTGAAAAAGAACGTATTGAGGCTGAACAGGAGCAGGCTCGCCTTGAGGCCGAAAAAGCCGAAAAGGAAGCTGCCGAAGCCGCAGCAGCTGCAGCTGAACAGGAAGATGAGTACACCTTCACAGATTTCGAGGCTACATACTTTGCAGTTGCTGATGCAACCGTCAGAGAAGAGCCATACGACACAGCAGAAATCGTAGGCACACTCTCAGTTGACCAGCGAGTTACAATCGTGGCCACCTGTGACCAGACCGACTACTACAAAATAAAAGTCAGCGACGACTTCGGCTATGTTTCATTTGAAGATGTATCAGAGGAATACATAGACATCCCTCTTCCATCTACATCAAAGCCAGTTCCAACTGCCACAAAAGACATCTTATTCATTGGCAACTCAATAACCATGTATCCTGCCACCAGCGACTGGTGGGGCTCAGGCTGGGGTTGTGGAGCTTCCACTGCAGCAAATGACTACGTACACCTTACCGTAGCCGCAAAGGGATATTCTTCTTACGACTATATGTCACTTAGAGCATGGGAATTTTCCAACACCAGAAACAACGAACTTGATGACCTTGACCCATACATCACCAACTACCAGTACGGTACCATCGTCATCGAACTTGGCGAAAACGTAAAGAATCATGAGACCCACTTTTCCGAGGATCTCACAGACATGATCAAATACATCAGAAGCTACAACCCTAACGCACGCATCGTAATGCTTGACAACTTCTGGGCATACTCAAGCATCATCAGCACCAAGAAATCCGTAGCCTCTGCCACAGGTTGCACCTACGTCAGCCTTTCAGACATCCAAGGTGTTGCCGAATACCAGCTTCAGGAAGGCGACGAATACGTCACTCCTGACGGCCGCGTATACACCATCGGCTCCTTCTTGGCCGGACACCCTAACGACGCCGGCTACGCAGCCATCGCCCAGCACCTCATCGCAGTTCTCTAAAATTCAGCCCCGCTTTGCCGGGGCTTTTTTACTGCCCTTAAAGGCCTCCCCTTGGCCGCGCCCCTGCCACCTGGCCCGCCAATGTCATTAAGTTAAGGTGATAAAATCAAAGATCTCAGTATAGGCACAATATATTACCATTCTTCTCTTATCTTATTGAAATCAATTGTCTTACCCACTTTTTTCCAAATAATAAAAAGAAAAACTATATTTATTACAGATAGAATGCAGTACATGAT
>JAEEGH010001859.1_pt1 | contig 59318 bp, 43 predicted proteins | sample 9134181 | NCBI WGS metagenome assembly JAEEGH01 (sample SAMN16246544, study PRJNA631951) | gut metagenome | biome: gut microbiome; feature: rumen; material: DP-attached | host: Bos | place: Iran: Karaj | collected 2018-10
GTAAGTTCAACAAGGACTCTTACAAGGTTTCCGGCGGATTGCACGGCGTGGGTGTCTCCTGCGTCAACGCACTGTCGAAGCACCTGAAGGCCGACGTGTATCGTAATGGCATCCATTTCGTTCAGGAATACGCCTACGGCAAGCCTCTTTACAGTGTGAAAGAGATGGAGAAGACCGACTACCGCGGCACCCGCATCACCTTCACCCCCGACGAGACCATTTTCAACGTCACCGAATACAAATACGACATCCTCGCCGCCCGTCTGAAGGAATTGGCTTTCCTCAACAAGCGCATCACCATCACGCTGACCGATGAGCGCGAGAAGGAGGACAACGGCGAGTTCAAACATGAAACCTTTTATTCCGAAGAGGGATTGAAGGACTTCATCCGCTTCTTGGACAGCGGGCGTACCAAGATCATGGAGACGCCCATCTACATCGAAGGCGAGAAGAACGGCGTGCCGATTGAGGTCGTGATGCAGTACAACGACGGCTTTTCAGAGAACATCCATTCCTACGTCAACAACATCAACACCATTGAAGGGGGTACGCACCTGACAGGTTTCCGTCGCGCGCTGACCACCACACTGAAGCGTTATGCGGTGAATAACAAGATGTTGGAAAAGGTTGAGAAGCAGAAGATAGAAATTTCGGGCGACGACTTCCGTGAAGGTCTCACCGCCATCATCTCGGTAAAAGTGGCCGAACCGCAGTTCGAGGGACAGACCAAGACCAAGTTGGGCAACAGCGAGGTGGATGGTATTGTAAGCTCGATGGTGGGTGAAATGCTGAATTTCTACTTGGAAGAGCATCCGAAGGATGCGAAAGAGATTGTGGACAAGGTCATTTTGGCGGCTACCGCGCGCCATGCGGCCCGCCGCGCCCGCGAGCTGGTACAGCGCAAGTCGGCCTTCAGCGGCGGCGGTCTGCCCGGCAAGTTGTCAGACTGCTCCTCGAAGGTGGCCGAAGAGTGCGAGCTCTACCTCGTAGAGGGTGACTCCGCAGGCGGTACCGCCAAACAGGGTCGTGACTCCCATTTCCAGGCCATCCTGCCCTTGCGCGGTAAGATTCTGAATGTGGAGAAAGCCCCGCAGCACAAAGCCCTCGACAGCAAGGAAATCCAGAATATCTATACCGCCCTCGGCGTTTCCATCGGCACCGATGAAGACCACAAGGCGCTGAACCTGGAGAAACTCCGTTACCACAAGGTAATCATCATGACCGATGCCGATGTGGACGGAAGCCACATCGCCACGCTGATCCTGACCTTCTTCTTCCGCCACATGCGCGAACTCATCGAAAGAGGCCATGTCTATATCGCCATGCCGCCCCTTTACCTCGTCAAACGCGGTGCCAAAGAGCGTTACGCTTGGACCGACGAAGAGCGCGACAGCATCATTGCAGAGTTTAATGGTGGCAATAGCGATGCCAAGATCAACGTGCAGCGTTACAAAGGTTTGGGTGAAATGAACGAAGAGCAGTTGTGGTCCACCACCATGGATCCGGCCCACCGCACGCTCCGTCAGGTGACCATTGAGAACGCCATGGAGGCCGACTACATCTTCTCCATGCTGATGGGCGACGAAGTGCCGCCGCGCCGCGAATTCATCGAGAAAAATGCCCGTTACGCCAATATTGACATTTAATCCCACCCGCCATGCCTGAAAACGAAAATCCTCAGAACACCCCCATTGCAGCCGACAACATCTTCACGGATGCGCAGTTGAACCAAGAGCCCGTCACAGAAGAGGCTCCTGCCCCACTACCTTCAGAGCCGGAGCGCAAGGTCTCCATCGAGCTGAAGGATGTGGATATTTACCAGAAGAAAATTCCGGTATTGTCGCATGTTTCCTTCACCATCCATGAGGGTGAATTTGTGTATCTGGTAGGCAAGACCGGTTCGGGCAAGTCCTCCATCTTGCGCCACCTCTTGGCCGAACTGCCCATCAAGAGTGGCGAGGCCATGTGCGCGGGTTTCGACCTCAAGAAGATCAAAAACCGCAAGATTCCCTTCCTGCGCCGCAAGTTAGGGGTCATCTTCCAGGATTACCAGCTGCTGGTGGACAAAACCGTGAAGGAGAACCTCATCGCGGCGATGAAGGCCACGGGGTGGAAAAACACCCGCGAGATGGAAGAGCGCGTGCAGGAGGTGCTGAAGTTAGTGCATCTGGAAACCAAAGACTTCAAGTACCCGTTCCAACTCTCTGGTGGCGAACAGCAGCGCGTGTGCATTGCCCGGGCGCTCCTCAACCGTCCGGAGGTCATCCTCGCCGACGAGCCGACCGGGAACCTCGACCCCATCACGGCGGAAGAGATTTTCCAGCTGCTGCATGACATCAACCGCGAGCAAGGCACCACCGTGCTGATGAGCACCCACAACTTCACCATGATCGACAAGTTCACCTCGCGCACCATCTGCATCGAAGACGGGAACCTCATCGACACGATGCTGTAACCATGCTTTCTATCTGCATCGCCATCCACAACTGGGACGTGAACCAGCTGGTGAAAGACCTGCACAAACAGGCCTCCCAGTTAGGTATTCCCTTCGAGATTTTGCTGCTGGACGATGCATCGGAGTACGACTATCAGCTCAAAAACGCGCATCTGGACTACAAAGACAATGTCACCTACCTGCAGAGTTACATCAACTTGGGCCGTTCGAAGGTAAGGAACACGCTGGCGGCAAAGGCCCGTTACGAGTATCTGCTGTTTATGGACTGCGACACGCGCGTTTCGCACAAAGACTATCTCAAAAAATATCTCACCGCGCTGCCTGCCGATGTGGTGTCGGGCGGCTACGAATACCGGAAGCGCCGTCCCCGCAAGGATTGTATTTTGCGTTGGACCTACGGCTACGCCCGTGAAGTGCGGCCTGCGGCGGAAAGAAACCAGCATCCCAACGAAAGCTTTTCAACTTTTAACTTCTTGATTAAAAAGAAGATATTTGAAAAGGTAAAATTCAACGAAACCCTGCAAGGATATGGTCACGAGGATACTCTTTTCGGATTGGAGTTGGAAGACCACGGCATCATCGTGAAGCATATCGACAACACGCTTCGCCACGAGGTGGTCTGTCCCACCAAAACATTTTTGCAACAGACCGAAAACAGCATCGACAATCTGCTGAAAATTGCAGAACTTGTCAAGCCCACCCATTCCTTAGAAAAGAGCATCGCATTACTTCGTACCTATCAGAAATTAAAGAAGTTACGGATTGTATGGCTATATCGTCTTTTTTATAAAATCACCAAAAAAATCATTTTGAAAAACCTGTACTCCGCCCGTCCGAAGATTCGGTTGTTTGACCTATACAAATTGGGTTATCTTTGTGAGAAGCGGCGTTAGTGGACGAACAGGATTTTGGCCACATTTTTCTTTTTACCATCCTTATCGGAGGCGAACACGAAATAGACACCCGTGGCGGGACGTTTGCCGTTGAAGTCGCGGCCGTTCCACGTGAAGGTGCCGCCGTTGGCATAATCCTGCCACACGAGGTTGCCCGCTGCATCAACCACCTTGCAGAAGGAGTTCTCCTTGAGGCCGCTGACGGTAATCACCCCATGGTAGGTTTCGCGCACCGGGTTCGGGAAGACCGTCACCTCGCTGTAGTCCTCAGCGCCTTCAGTGGCGGTTCCGCGGTAGGAAACGATGCCGTTGGCAGTAGCAAAGAACACCTCGCCAGTTTGCCGCTGGATGGTGATATGATTGATGCGGTTGGAGAGCATCGGTGAGTTGTCGGTGTTGAAATGCAGCAGCTGTTTGTCGCCATTCGGTGAGATGAGGAACACTCCCGACTTGGCAGTGCCGACCCACTTGCGGTTGGCATCATCCACGGCAATAGCGGTAACCTCCTCAAATTCAAAGAGATTTTGCACATAGTTAATCTGCTCAACCAAAATATTTTGCGGATAAACACCTCCCGAAAAGATCTGAGAAGGATTGTAAATCACCTTGATACCCAAATTACAGCCTATCCAAATCTCCCCCTTTTTATCCTCCACCACACAATTCACGGAAGAGGTATTAATAGTAGCGGCAGCATTCATATTCACCGACATGGTATGGTCATCGGTGACATCGTCAATCGTACGATTATCATCCAGGACCACAATGGTGTTGGCACGCGGCAAAACTACCCATTTCCATCCCCTAACATCCACCATAACGTCTGACAGCCAAGTGGTATAGCCCGAAATGTATGCCGAAAGGGGGAAGGTTTTCCAAGTACCATCTGTCTTCAGCACCGTCAAGGGACGAGAGGAATAACTATTTGTAATCCAAAGATTTCCATATCCATCAAAACAAATACCACCGACATAAGCTTCTGAGCTGTCGTAGGACACCAATTGGCTATTGGAACGATTATACACCTGTTCCACCGTATAGTCGCGGTATTTCACCACACCACCGCAGAACAGTCCAGCATACACCTCACTGCTATTTTGGGGGTTAATAGCGACTGTTACGAGGTCGTACAAACCCTCCAATGCCGGATTGTGCATCTGGAAAGCATTGGTCCACTGTTCATTAGCAAAATAAGAAAGGTCAGGGTTCAAATAAGACTTTCCGCCGGCTGGTGCAACAGCTCCCGGCACCATTACCAGCTTGCCATCATAATAGTCCATACGAAAAGCTGCAGCAGAATAGGGTCCGTTGATTTCGTGCAGTTTCATCACGCTCCAGTCTTGCGACATCTGCATCAGTCCGTTGTTGGCATCAGCAAACCAAATCAAGTTGCCATCCAGACAAGCATCCTGCACATTCTGCCATTGGTACACTCCTTCGTAGCCAAAGTAACCCATCAATTGTTCGGAAGCATCATACAGATTAGCAGAACTCCAAGAGGCCACAAGCAACTGATCATCAGAAACATCCAATGCACGGATGGGAGTGACATCTATCTGTGAGGGGAGCCAAGCATTGCCATCGAACATCAACAGCGTATCGCCTTCTTCTTCAAACTGGCAGGTAACATAGAGGCGGCCATCGAACACACAACTATGCTGGTAATCGCCCATCGGCAAGCCATACACCCTTTGCCAAGTGGAGAAATCGGCCTGCGAATGCGAAGCGACGGGTGTATAATAAATTCCGTTATCAGTCAGTATAAAAAACTGATCATTAAACACTTGCATAGAATTAATACGCCGCGAAGCGGCACCTGCCTGCGTGTACCACGTGTCCTGAATCAACAGCGTGGTGGGGTCGATGATGACGATACCAAAAGAGCAGCCGAGATAGAGGAGATGGTTGTACGGCAGGATATAGTTGATGGTTTTCTCGCCCGTCATCGTTTTGTTATAGATGTCGGGAAGATTGGTAAGTTGGCCGTCGCGGATGAAGTCGAGATTGGCATTGTTGTAAACCACAATCAGATAGCGAGATTCTTCATCATAGAAGACGCTGGAGATGCCCGTTTCGGTCAAGCCTTCCACCTTGGTCCACGTATCGATAGTTTGGGTGGCGCGGTCGTAAAAAAGCACCCCATTTTCGGAGGCGGCATAGACGTAGTCGGGGGAGGTGGTCACGGAGTGAACGCCGAAATAGGAGAGATGGGTACGGAAGCTGCCGACAGGAATCTGCGCCGAAAGAGGCGATGACCACGCCAATAGGCCGGCTATCAATATCGTGAATATCAAAACTTTACGACTCATGATTTTGCGATTTGAGGTTTAACCTAAGGGTGGGAAGAAGCGAGGCGAGCAGACTGATGAGAAAGATGGTGGCAAAAACGATGAAGAAGTCCATCATTTCCATTTTAACAGGGTAATAATCAATAATATAACCACTATCACCACCGCCAATTTTCACCAGATGGAGCGTACTTTGCAAGATACAGATCAACCATCCCAACAACATTCCCACCAAACCACCACAGAATGAAATGATCATACCTTCCAGCACGAAAATTCTGCGTATCAGCGACTTATCAGCACCCAAATAATTGAGTTCGATGGTATCCTCACGCTTTTCAATAATCATCATGGCGAGGGTGCCGATGATGTTGAAGATGGCAATCAGCAGGATGAAGGCGAGGATGACAAAGATGACAATTTTCTCGGTCTTCATGGTTTTGAAAAGAAGGTCTTCCTGTTCGTAGCGGTTTTTCACTTCGAACTTCTCCCCTACTATCTCCTGTACCTGTTTCTGGAGTTTGTCGGCCTGGGTGGGGTCTTTCAGAAACACCTCCACCGAGGTCACTTCCTGGTCGTAGCTCATCAGGCTGCGGGCGAAGTCGATGGAGCAGAAGAGGAACTTGTCGTCGTACTCGGTCTGCGACTCGAACACGCCGCCTGGCACCAAGTAGCGTTTCAGCAGGTCGCGCTCGCGGGCGAGGGCCTTGTGCTTCCGCTGCGGGTAGTAGAGTTTGATGAGTTCCGGACTGTTGAGGTTGAGCCGCAAGGTGCCAGCCGCCCGCGAGCCCATCACCCCGTAATCCCCACTCTCCCAGAGCACACTCTGCTCCTCGCTCCATTGGGTGGTATCGGCCGAAAAGTCGAAGCTGCCATCAATCAGCAGATCCTTTTTCCGTTCCACCAAATGCTCCACATAAGTCTCCTCAACTCCCTTCAAATTAATGAGATACTGCTTGTCAGCGTATTCGATCAGCACCATGTCCGACACCACCTGCTCGGCGGCCTTCACTCCCTGTAGTTTTTGCAGTTTTTCGATAGGGAAAGTGCTGACATCAAATGATTTGCCTTCTTTGGCAGTAATTTTGAAGTCTGGGTTGAAATTGTTGAACGAATCCTCCACCAGCTGTTCAAGCCCGTTGTAGGCCGATAGCACGATGATGAGGGCTGCCGCACCCGCCATCACGCCCAGCGCCGAAATGATGGCGATGATGTTCACGAGGCTGTGCTTCTTCTTGGAGAAAAGATGCCGCCATGCGATGAAAAGGGCCGTTCTGAATTTGCGGGTGGACACGGGTTATAGGTTATGCTGAATCATCACTGTTTCAGCAGTTTCTCAATATTTTCGATATAATCCAAAGAGTCATCAATGAAGAACTCCAGCTGCGGAATGATACGCACCTGGTTGCGGATTTTCTGTCCCAGCCGGTAGCGAATCTCCTTGGTGTTGGCGCGCACCGCCTTCAACACCGCCTCATTATTCTCGGCGTTGAAGATGCTGAGGTAGGAACGGGCGATGGAGAGATCTTTCGTGACGCTCGTCTTGGTGACGGTGATCATGCAATCGTACACGCTCGGACCATCGAAGAGGAAAATCTCGGCGAGCTCTTTCTTGATGAGTTGGGAGGTCTTTTGTTGTCTGATGGTATCCATGGCTTATCGTTTTATTAAACGTGTAGTTCCCAACACTTTACCATCACCATTCACTCTACGGAGCAGATACACGCCAGCGGGACACTGGGTAAGGTTGAGACTCATCGTTTCGGTGGTGACGGTCTGGCTCAGGATGCAGCGACCGTTGAGGTCGAACAGCTGCCACTCACCGCCTTGGTAGCTGTTAAGGCACTGTACGGTGACTTGGTTGTCTGCGGGGTTGGGATAAACGACGACGTTGGCCAGGTCATTCTCGTGGATGCCGTTGAAGATAGAGTCGTTATAAGTGTCGATGGTGCTGTCCGCCGAGTAGGTGCAGCCGATTTCATCGGTTCTCACGATGGTGAAGGTAAGCACTTCGGGGAAGTTGAGGCTCAGGGTGTAGCTGCCGTTGGTCATCGGCTCGCTTATGTCGGCATCCTGTACGGTGATTTGGTACTGATCGTCGGCGTTGTAGTTGTCGATAGCGATTTCGATATGGATGATGCCCGTGCCGGGGATTTCGCTACTATACACCGTGTCGATGACATTGATGGAGAAGGTGAGTTCGGCGTCGTCGCACTGGATCTCGTAGCAGCCGAGGTCGATGAGGGCACCGTTGATACGCGGTTCGCCGGCAAAGTCAACATCGGGGAACTGGTAGCCAGAGAGGCTAAGAATGGCGGTGCTGCCGGCATCGCGGCAGAGCGAGCTGCCCTGCAACGAGAAGTCAGCCATGAGGATGGTTTCGAGCTGCTCTTCGTCGGTCGGAAGTCCCACGAGGGTGCTGGGCGACTGGAAGGCGAAGTCGGCGGTGGCGAGGTTAAGGTTGCCGGCGCCGTCGGGGAGCATACCTTCCACGGCGGAGTATTGGCAGTTGAGGTTGGAGGTGAAGAGGTTGTTGGCATCGCTGCCGTTGTTCCACAGGATGCTATTGAAGAGGGTGTAGCCGCTGCCTGCGCCGATGACCGTGTTGGTGGGAGCGGTATTGCCGGCGAAGGTGCAGTTGACGCTGCGGCTGCTACCGCCAGTAGTGTAGATAGCGCCCGCTTCGGTGGAGGCCGCATTGTTCAAAATCAGACAGTTAGAGGTCAGCTGACTGGAGGCGGTGTTGCCGAACAGGGCACCTCCTCTCGTGGCAGAGTTGCCGACGAAGGTGCAGTAGTGGAACTGGTTGCTGTTGCTGAAATAGGCGGCACCGCCGGGGTTGGTACAACTGTTGGCGATGAAGGTGCATTGGTAGAAGAGGCAGTTGTTGCCGCTGCTCACCGCACCGCCGCCATAGCGCGAGGAGGCGCTGACCGCTGAAGTAGCGGCACAGCTGTTATCCATAAAATAGCAGTTGAGGGCCACCGTGTCAAGGTAGGAACAGTTGTCGAAGAACACCGCACCGCCGCCGGAGTTAGCCGCAACCACCGAGTTGTTGGAAAAGGCGCAGTTTTCTAAGCGGTTGGTATAAGGCACGTAGGCGGCACCTCCGTTGAGGTTAGCCGTATTCTGGTAGAACAGGCAGTTGCGCACAACGCTGTTGGTGGAATGGTTCGGCTCGGTGCTTCCTCCCATGAAGATGCCCGCGCCACGCTGCTCGTTGTTGTATGCCTGACGGTTGCCATAGCCGCCCATGATGGTGAAGCCATCCAGAACAAAGTCGCTGGCGGTAGCGGCATACACCACATGATAGGCATTGTCGGTAAAGACAGTGGGCGTGCTGCTGATTTCGCCGCTGAGGACGGTGGGATTGGTGTAATAGAACGGCAGGTCTTCGGTTTCACGTTGTGAAAGGTCGGTCTCGGTGCCGGCGAAACTGCCATAGATGGCCACACCGCTTTTCAGCACAAACGATTTGCAGCGGTTATCGGTGCCGTTGGGGAAGTTGCTGGTGGGCACGTAGGTGCCGGCGGCCACCCAAATCTGGTCGCCTGCCTGTGCGGCGTCGATAGCATCCTGCAGATTGGTGTACACCACCTCGCTCATCCCGTTCCAAGCATTGCTGGCGGCATCGGGTTTCACATACAATGTGTTTTGAGCATTGACCGCTGAAATACAGCAAGTTGCCAATGTCATCAAGAGGAATAATTTTTTCATTGATATCAAGAAATTTATGGTTTTGCGCTTCTGAAAAATGAATAAAAATTCAGAGTGCAAAGATACTAAAAATATAGCAATACGAGGCTGGGCTCTCATTGTATTTTGAACGGTCCCAGGTCGATGTCTTCCGCATCCAATTCAATGCCGTAGTACCTTCCGTAAACATCGCTGTACATCAACTCCACAGAATATCTCTTATGGTATTGAGAATAAATGGCTTTCACATCAAATTCTTGGTCAAAGAATCTGCGGATAGATCCGAGCGCGGTATCGAAATCGTTGCTGTAGCTGTCCCAAAACGACTCTATATCTCTGATGGTACAATTACTCCGGCTACGGATATTTTTATAGATATGAAAAAGTTCTTTCTGATGCTCTTCCAGCTGCTCCGGGGAGATATAGATAGGTTTCGTATGATTTTTAGCAGCGATGCAAATTTGTTGTAAATAAAAGATATACAACGCCTTTGGTTTATCACCGCGACTAAACTTCACCTTCAAAGGCATCTCTTCTTGAGCATCAATCCAGATATTGAAATCATCATTGATGAACAATTTATACACCTGATTCCGTTTGTACAGGTTTTTGAGGGTTTTAAATTCCTTATCCATCGCCTCAAAGACGGAACTGATATTGGTGTGGTCTTCAATATCGCGGCTGATTTTGGAAAGGCGTTTGTGCATTTTGTTGATAATCTCCTGCGGGTCAGTGCGGACAGTGATGAAGCCAAGCATGCCTGGTCCGGGGCTGATTCGACGGGGGCTAGGGTGTTGGGCTTCCTCCTTCGCGAGTTCGAAACGGTAGTAGGGGATGCCGACCAGACGCTCGAAGTTATTTTCAGCCACCTCGCGGGCGAAGGACTGGGCGGCTGCCAGCGCCTCTTCGGGGTGGGTGCTGCCGAAGTCGGTGGAGGTGCAGACGGCGTGGTCGTCGTTGGGGTTGCCATCGTAGTCGAATTTGGGGAGGCAGCGGGCGGTGAGGGTGCCGCCGGTGTCGGCGCAGAGGCATTCGCGCAGGTCGGCGATGGTGTCGGCCACAAGGTCAGGGTCGAAGTCGCCGATGAGGCGGGCGCTCAGACGGTCGGCGGCCAGTTCCTCTTGGGTGAGGCACAGCAGTTTGAACGGGAACGGCTGCATTTCAGCGTTCTCGAACAGTGGCTGTCCGGTGGCGGCCAGCTGGCGCATTGCCTGGTTCAGCGGTTCATTGTCGGGGCTTTCGACGTAATAGAGGGTGTCGTATGCGAGGGGGATGGGAAACGGGAGGGAAGTGGGGAACATATAAGTTGAGAGTTAAAAGTTAAGAAGTTAAGAAACTAAGAAGTTACGGATTTTATTTGGTAGAGACGTCATAGTATGGCGGCTGATTGATTGTTCCGTATAATAGTTAGTGGTTGTATGGTTGAGGGTGCAAAGGTACAAAAAAAAATCCAAACTCTCCTCCTGTGGGCAGGGATTTTACCGCCAGTGGTCGGCTTCGCACACGCACGTCGCCTCCGGGTACTTTTTCTTAAGGTAGGCGATGGCGTCGTCGAGTGTTTTAGCCTTGACATACTTGGTGATGCAGGCGCAGTGTGAAAGATACACTTCACATTCGTAGGTGTTCAACTCCTCGGTGGGGAGATTCTGCTGTTGGTTTTGGTTGTTGGTTTTTTCCATGATTTTTTGGTTTTAGTGATGAATAATTTTCATCTGCAAAGAAACGGAAAAAGCACGGAAGGGGGTAAAATTTGCTAATAGCAGAGTTATTGTCTATTTTCTTTGCGATTGCGTCGCCGTTCTTCACGCTCACGCCGCCCGATTTCTTCACGCCTCCATTTGCAAGGCGGCGGTGGGTTGAACCTGTATCGCTTGACATTGCTTCCTGAAGGGAATGCCACGACTCTCACCGCGCCCCGAAGGGGCGCACTCTCAGTAACCTCAGACAAGCGTAACGCAGTGAAGCGCAGTCTGAGGTGGGGATGCGCCCAACCGCCACCCGCGGCACGCTGACAGGACGATAGAACCTGGTGGTGTGTTTGCCGCGGAAGAACGGGCGGAGGGGCGTTCGAGAGGTCATGATTTCGGTTAAGAGAAATCACATCTGAAAAAAATAATCAGATGGGATTGTTGGGAAATATAGATGATGGAATCCCCCCCCGCCAAAGGAAACGGGGGGGGAGTGTTGAATAGTTAGGATCAGGCCTCGTACTCTTCTTTGGTTATTGCTGTTTCTGGATCAACGATAAGCACCTCATCGTAAGTGAGACCGTAGAGATGATATACCAGTAAATCTATCTGCTGCTCCCAAGCCGTTGTGTTGGCGTTCTGGTCGTTCTGTTTTGCAGTAATAATATGGTCAACCAAGTTAATGATGGGCTGCTGTTGGGCGGGCGTAGCAGAGGGAATAGGAAACATTAATAGATGATATATTTTTGTTTCAATAAAAGAATCCCCTAATCTGGGGGCTGCAAATTTTCTTATGAAAAATTGACATATTTTTGAATTAATAAATGGCAATAAGAACAACAGATTATCTTTTGTATTATCCTTATATTTTTTTAGTTGTAAAGAGAAGAAATTGTTTGATGCGTATGAGTTTTCATCATAAAAAGCCTTAAATGGATCGCCTGTTCTAGTTATGTATACTTTGTGATTGTCAAATATTCGTTCATCTCTTAAACTGGCATATTCCCCCTTGTTACCATTAATGATAGATTTTCTATAATCCACATACCAACCACTTCTATAACTAACATATGTCCTGATCACATCGCCCGCTTTCCCTCCATAATACAATGGTTTCAAATTGGATTTAAATCCTTTTATGAAAAGTTTGTTTCTCACGTTCCCCGAATGAATTCCTTCGTGACATTGTGCGACAGCATTCAAAGGATTAAATTTTAATAATTTAGATACTATTGCCCAATCTGTTTGAGATGCTTTCAAATTAAAAATAAAATCAAATTCTTTTTTTAAGACTATATTTTTTTCAACAGTTTCATCTTTGGGCACGTAGATACCATTTTCAAAATTATTTGTCTGAAAATGGACATGACTATGATCCGATTTATCTAAATTAATAATGCATACATCATGTTCCACATCTTTAAAAAGTCTTTTATCTTTAGGAATACTACTATTTTGATACCATAGAACATCTCTAATATTTGAAAACAATAATTCCCGCGTTTTTTTATAATCTTTAATTAGAATACTATCAGGGAGGACGAACATTAAAGATGAAGTATAGTTTTTCAATCCCCAACCGACAAAATAAGCATAACTATTAGGAGTAGATGAATCTATTTCTGGGAAAACGACTTTCAATCGTGCTTTCATTTCCTTTGACATATCAGCGCCCCAAGGCGGATTCCCAATCACCACGTCAAAACCTTGGAAACGTCCCTCATCATCAAGCACTTCAGGGAACTCAATCATCCACTCCAGAGAATTTTTATAAATGCCTTCCGACTCCAATTTCGCATTCAACTGCTCATCAAATAAGTCGAGCTGACCAACACTGCGAATATTGCTCTTTATACTGGTAATAAGTTGTTCCACCTTTCGCTTGTTTTCCTTGTTGCTTTCGTTCTTGTATTTCGCCACCGCCTCTCGGTAATCTTTGATGCAATCGCGAAATTTTTTGCTTTTCGCTTCATCTTCCGCATTCTTCGTGATGGACTGTCCCACCTTTACAGGAAATTTACTCACAAGCGAATCTCCACACTTGATGTTGATGTCGATATTGGGCAGGGTCTCCAAAGTACCATCGGATTTATAAAAGGCATTTTTCAGAAGTTCTATCCACAAACGCAAGCGGCATATATTCACCGAATTGGGGTTGATGTCCACACCAAACAGGCAGTTCTCTATGATGGTTCGCTTTTCGTTGAAAAGCGTCTCTTGTATCGTCTGGCTTTCGTTGAGTTTTGGATTATAAGTAAAATCATCGCCATTGGCGTACGTGACAAGCAATTCATCGTTTTCAATGGTCAGATTTCCACCAAGCAATGCACCATCTGCAGAGCACAATGCGAATAGCTGACTTTTGATGCGGATAATTTCATTGAGTGCTGAGACAAGGAAATGCCCGCTGCCCACGGCAGGGTCGCAGATACGGATGGAGTTGATTATTTCGTTTTTTTCCTCGATGCTGACCCCTTCCATCTTACACTGATTATTTACATCAGTTAACGTCTGGGATTTCCAGCCTTTTACCTTATTGAATTTTTGAACTACAGCACGTTGTATGGCTTCTTTGCACATATATTGAGTAATAGTACCCGGCGTGAAAAAAGACCCATCCTTATAACCGTTTATTTTCTCGAAAATCAATCCTAAAACTGAGGCGTTGATGATTGTTTTGTTCTGTTTGCGCAAACCATTCGTACTTTTGTCTGCACCAAAATCGTATGCGTCGAGGAACAGAAGCAAGTATTCTAAGGCATTTTTTGGTTGGCTGTGCAAAACAGAACCTTTATAAAGCGGCAGTTCTATATTGTCTTTCAATTCAGCAATGCTAAGTTCTTCTGTCGGCTCAAAGAGTGAACTATTCAAATACGGGATATCTTTGTATTTTACCATGTCTTCAGGTGAGAGTTGTCTGTCGGCTGGTCGCCGAGCAATCACACCAAAGAACAATTCTTTTAGGTTATCGTATTCTGGGAGATTTTGGGGAGTTAGAAATTTATAATTCTGGTCTCCATTATGCCATTTAATAAGTTGGGCTTCAAGAAGTTTAAGGAATAATATCCGATTTATCCAAACAATTACCAATTGTATGGCCCGTTCAAATAAATTTGAAGAACTCTTATAACTCAATTGTAATATGGCGTTTTCAAGAAGAGAACCGCTTTCACGTTCGGAAGATGGTAATCTTTCTATGGTTTTCTTCTTTTTCTTTTTGCCATTCTCATCTTTGTCCGTTTCATACAATCCAATAATGTACAACAGCTCTTTATAGAATTTATCATTTAGCACATTGGAATCTGTTGCAAACTGCTTTTTCAGCAAATAGTAGGGTGACAATATTTTGAAAACGTCAATCAACTCTTTCTGTTTATCAGGAGTGGAACAATTTGCATCAAGGCTACCAACGCTGAAATAAACATAATCGAGCTGGTTTTTTACGTTGTCAATGGCAGGTTGAGCAATGTTTTCGTAAAATTTATCCGTTGTAGTAATGGCCAACTGATTATTTACAAAATTTTCAAAATCTTTCACCAATTGCCTATTTCCTGTAACAAACAACCGTTCAAAGTCTTTTGCGTCAAAAATGAACCACTCTATGGCGTTTGTAACAACGATTCTGCTTATTCCTTTATTTGTATTACTGACACTTTCCCGCAAATAGTATAAAACCGTTTCTTGTAATGCTTTGCAATTGATGTCGAACCCACCATTCCCTTCAGGTTTCGGAAACTCTCCTTTTTTGTCAATGCTTTTTACCTCAAAGATAACCTTGACATTTGAATCGGAACTCTTCTCATCCAAAATTACCAAATCAATATTGCTATTTTTTTTGGGTTTGCCTACATAGTTAGTCTTGCAGTAGAAGGAGACGCTCAGAAGATCAGAGATGATTTTTTCACAAAATGCTTCGCGAACTTTCTCCTGATTGCTATTATAAACTTTCTGACTATCTTCCTCTATTTCTAATTTAAATGCCTTAATGGCGTCAACAAAATCGTTAAATTCTTTTTCGGCAAGTTCATACTGCTTGAGCTGACTGTCTTTGACAACTGCATCAGTGGGTGTTTTTATTGCCATACGTTTTCAAATTATTGGGACTTCTCATTATTACTATATTTCCCTCCCCCTCCCTCTGCCGAAGTCCGTTGAACAGAGTCAAGGAGAATTGGAGCAGCAAAGATACAAAATAAACTGAAATTTGAGAATTGAAAATTGAAAGATTTTGAGATTCCGCCGTTCACGGCGGAATGGTGAACTGCAAAGCGGGTATAAACAAGCCGCTCCCGCAAACTGTCAAGGAGGAGTCTTTCATCCAATCTACCTTCTTGCTGGAACGGCTTTCTATGAAAGCACCAGCTGCTATTTACAAAAATTCCGTCTCATCACCCCGCCAGCTCCCTCAGTTTTTCCAGTACCTTCACCATCGCGAAGGTGTCAAGCTCGCAGTAGCGGAGCAGCGACTCGCGGGCCGCTGCCTGCTCGGCGGGCCGCATGGTGGCGATGCGCGGGTAGATGTCCATCGCCTCACCGCCGTTGTGTACCGAACCCTCCAGGTGGTGATAGTCCAGTTCGGGGTCGTCGGGGAAAAGGGCAGGCAACACCGCCTTGATGGAGAATCCGCCGCCCATGGCCGGATAGTAGCAGTGCCCTTTCTGGAAGGGTGTCAGCAGGTCGATGATATGGCTGCTGATGTTCAACAGGTGAGCACTTAAATCTGGGAAGATCTCCGCCAACTCGCTGAGACGGCCGCATTCGAATTTCTTGTTGTAAGCGGTCACACAGGCGTTTTGGGGAATGTCGCTGCAGAGCTGTTCGGCCAACGCCCGTTGCGGGTCGTGCACCGAATCGCCCAGAAACTCGCGGTGCTCCAAACGGCCATCGGCGTGTTCGATGTGCAACGAGTATTGGAACGGAATCTGCTGGTAGGGGTGTGTGCCGTCGAAGGGCGGAACAATGGGCTGCATCGTCTCGAAATCCAGATGGTAAATCGGGAAAGTCAACGTGTCCAAGAATTCGCGCAATGCGGCTTTGTCGATATGTGTGGTGCCGTGCAACGTGCAGTCCACCTGCATCTTCTGCATAGGCGTAAGCTTGATGCCGGATTTGACCATATCGGGAAACGTGACGATGCCGTTATGTACATGTTCCAGCTGCTTGTCAAACGAACTCCTGTAGAGATCGAAAACGGTGGGCTCGTTGTCGGGGACCCCGCATTGGCGCATACAGTAGCTCATAAATCCGCAGCCGTAGGGCTCGTGGCAGTGCGCCCCGATGGGCACGGCCGGTTCCACAGGATTATCCAGCACGGCTTTGGCCTTCAAGCAGTTGTCGGCCACCTGCGTATATTCCACCTCCACCGCTTGGAAGATGTCGTTGATGCTGAACAGTTGCTGGATATCGACGGCTCCATGGCGAACATACTGGTTGTTGATGCACACGAGGTATGTGCCGGTGACTTTGACGCCGCACTGGGTGAGCACCCATTTCTGGAAGGCCACATCCTGCGCATATACCTCCTTGTCGGCCGAAGTGCTGCTTTTCACCTCGTAGATGGCGTAGCCGTTGTCGGTTTTGCGGAGGATATCCACCGCGCAATAGCACCCCCGGTAGGAGAAGGCAGCCTCGCAGATGTTCTCGGTGCCGTCATAGAGACACTGTTGCGTGCGCTCTAACATCGCCTTGATGTCGAGGTAGCCGTTTTCAGTCTGGGTGGTGACATCAGTGTAGGGGCCGAACAATCCCCTGGCGAGGTCGCCCACGCTGGTGCCGGCAGCAAAGCGGCTCTGCGTGGAGTCATCAATTTGTTGTTCTTCAGGCTTATAGGCGCCCAACCAGAGACATTTGGCGCATTTGCGGAAATTAGTGTACTTGGATTTTGAAAGACCGGACATGGAAATTGAAAGTTGAAAATTGAAAGTTGAAAATTCTTTGGTGAACTGTTTAAAGAATTACGCGGCAAAGTTACAAAAAAACTACTCTTCTTTCCTCTTGAAATACACCCCGTTTTCGGTCAGCCAGCTATCGATCTGATTGATGCCGTCTGCGCTGCCGAAGCGTTTCTTCATCTCCTCAAACAGGGTGGCATTGTTCTCGCAGTTCAGCAGGCGCCGCACAGCAATTGCATCAATGAGAGACAGGTCAATCCTTTTGTAAGCGTTGTTGCTCCAGTCTTCCCACGTGCAGGTCATCAGGCCTTCGCTGATGTCGATGTACAATGATCTGGGCCCTGTGGAATACTCTTCAAAGATTTCCTCAAAACGATTTTCCTTAATGGCAGCGTTCCAAATGTCGGCGCCATACAGCGTGGAAAGTTCTTGTCGTCTTTCCATTCGGGCTTTTTCATCAGCTTGGCTTTTCAGTGCCACCATTTCCTTTTCCTGTTTAATTTCTTCTGGTGTCATCTCGCACCATTCTCCGTTTTTGAATTTTAAAATTGGCATAAATTTTAATTTTGTGAATAAATAATTTAACGCTACAAAAATATAACGAAAAACGGAAGGGGTGCAAAATTTGCGAGTAGCAAAGAAAAGACAGCCCTCAAAAGGACTGTCTATTGCGTAAGAACCGGATGTCAGAACGATGTTGCAGGAAAGTGAATGCAGATTATGCTGCTTACAGCATCTTATGCACCACTTTGCCCACGGGATAATAGAGAAGCGTGTTCGTTACGTCGATACCCGCTTCGCGCAGGGCTTGGGCGTAGGCCGACAGCTGCGGATAATGGCTTTGCGTGTGTTTGGCGTAGTCCACTCCCGGGAAGGTCTTGTAGTCCACCAGCACACAATGCTGGCCGTCGCCGTCGGTGTAGAACCACAGGAGGTCTATCTCACCACGCAAGGTCTGCCCGTTGGCAAGTGTCAGCTGGAAAGGCACCTCCCTCTTCACGCCGTCGTTCGGAGCTTTCTGCGGGAATTGCTGCTGCAATTGCTCGTACAGCCATTCAGCCGATTGGATGATGTCGCCAATGCTGCTGGTGAGCTGGTCTTTCAGTCCGTAGCCGTCGATGATACGCTGGGCCATCTCTTTGTTGGATTCGTTTTTGCCAGGGGTAAAAACGGCGAAGAAGTCGTGGATGCAGGAACCGATGGCGGCATAGTCGTTGCCCCAACTATTGGTGGATATCCGTTGCTTCCCGTCTTTCCATACCTCGAATTTTGTGTATTTTGGCCCGTCGAATTTTTCTATCTTGCTGGGTGACAGGTAGCGTTTGTCGAAACTGGTGTGCTGAGTGGTTTTCACCACCTTCTGCCACTTTGTGGGTGCAGTGGAGGTGCCGGCGGTAGCAGGTTTTTGAATCTCCTCATACTCGTGGGGATAAGTTGTATTGTTCCACACATTTTTAGGAGTAGGATCAACTATGCCAATGTTTTTCAGCCAGTTGAATTCGTTGATTTGAGTTGAGCTTGGTGTTCCATCAGCCTTGGGTTTTCCTCCTAGTCCAAATGTGATAAGCCGGTCTTTGGCGCGGGTCATTCCGACGTACATCAGCCGACGCTCTTCGCTTCTCACCTTCTCATGGATGTCAGTATATAAAGATGGAAGGCCTTTTATTTTTTCAATAAGTCCTTCAGCGGGTTTGGTCGTATAGGAATGGTTTTTAAGAGTATAGGGGAAAAAGTGCAGGTAGTAGTCCTTGTGGAAGGGGTCTCCGGATGTCGTTTTCTTGTCCACCTCAAGCACTCTCATAAACGACTTTTTGATACACTCACTATCGTCTAAGGCATCGTTGCTGAGGCTGCTCAAGATAACCGTTGACCACTCGAGACCTTTGGAGCCGTGGTAGGTGAGCACTTTCACCGTGTTGGAGTGGTTGTCGGGCGACTTGTCGGGTTCGTTGCTGTTGAGGAAATAGATGAAGCCCGTGACAGAAGCGCCCAGCCCCATTTGTAGGCAGCGCTGATCGTAGTCGGCGGCCAGTTGGCGAAGGGTGGAGAGGTTCTGCCGACGGATGTCCCCATCGCCCCAGCTGTCGGCCAATGCGGGGATGTCGCACTCGTAAATCAGTCCGTCCACCATTTCTGGAATGGAGAGATGATGGAACCGCTCGGTCAGCTCTTCCAATTTTTTGAAGAGAATATCACCATTTAACCATTCATCCTTCTTTTTGAGGGATTCGTCGGTGATTTTCTCATTTTCTATCGCCAATTTTTGGAGATAATCCAGTCGATCTATCAGAATTTCCTCCGTTTTCTTGCCTTCGATCAGGCGCAACAGGTCGGCGCGAACGTGCTTGTTGGTGGGATTCTGCATGTATTGCAGCAGAGTGACTACCAGCTGTACCTCCACGCGTTGCATAATGGCATCTTCCGGCTCCGACACTGGAATGCCAATCTTCCGCAGGGCTTTGACGATATCTTTGGCATCGTCGTTTTTGCGACAGAGAATGGCCACATCGTAGGGTTGGATGTCGGAGCTGGGCTTGTTAAGTTTATCGTGATGAACTTTCAAGCCTGAGGCAAGCAATTCCTTCACTTTATCGGCCAAGGCTTCGGCGGCATTCGCTTTATTGCTTTCCGTACACTCCCAATGTACCAGCGGATTGTAGGTGATGTCAGGGTCATCATTGGGAAACTGAGGATCCAAGGTGATGAGTTTTTCTTCAATACCGTCCGCTTTGAATGGTTCCAAGAAGGTTTCGTTCACCAATCCCACCAACTTGGCGCGGGAACGCCAACTATTCGTCAATCGCCTTGTGCCAAATCCACCAGGTTCGAAGTGCCATTGGTCATCATCGTAAAATTTGAATTGTTTTTGTTTCGACACTTCGTTGATAAGTTCTGTGTCGGCGCCTCGGAAGCCATAGATCGACTGCTTGGGATCGCCCACCCAGTAGGATCGGCCACCGTTTTCGCCCACCAGTTCCGAAAGCTGGTTGAAAATCTTGAGCTGGATGGGGTTGGAGTCCTGGAATTCGTCCACCATCACCAGACGATAATGTTCTTTGATATAGTCCTTTACCTCATTTTCTTCGGTGATCAGCTTCAGGAAAAGCTGCTCCATATCGTTGTAGGAGATGATGTGGTTGTTCTGTTTGTAGGTTTTGAAATCGTTGCGCCACACTGCCGCCAGTTCAAAAATGGAGCGGACAAAAGCCATCAGGATGTCAAGGTGAGAGACAGAGGTGGGAATGTCTGTTTCTATGATATTTTTGAATGTGAAATAGTCAGGGCAAAGATCTTTTGCTTTTGCTTCCGCTGCTGGACTCAACAAATCTTTATAGGCTCCTCCATCTTCTACAAATTGCGGATACACTGTCCATAAATCACAAGATGAATCATTGATTATGGGGACAAGCTTATCAATAGTATTTAGGTGTCTTTCCGCCTTACCTTTTGAATTGCCCGCTTTGATAACACCATCCTTTATATCTTTGCAAAAACCACGATAGACTTGCAGATTATCAACTATAGCATCTTTCAGATTTTGATCCATTGCTGGCCCGTTGAAAACTGTTTTAAGCGTTTTGATGCTCTCTTTGATGCTCTCTTGCACATTGTTTACCTCATAGTATTCCATCTTTTCCACTACCGATTTGAGGATGGGTTGCCAGAAAAGGTGGTCGGGACGGGAGCCGTCCATAATGTTGAAATGGTCGCGGAAGATTTGGAAGTTCTTCAGATGTTGTCCCTGTACCAAATTTCCGCTATGGTCCCGTTCTTGCACGATGCGGGCCAGCGACTGGCTCATATAGAAATCGTCGTCGCGTTCGGAAATGGGCTGGATGTCGGCGCCGTAGTCCAGCAAATACCAGAATTTCCGGATAAAGTGGAAGGCCATGGAGTGCACTGTGCCAATGACGGCGCCGTCGATTTGGGCGGCGGTTTCCAGCTTGTTGCTGGCTTTGCTTTCCAGAATCCGTTCACGGGCTTTCTCGCGGAACTCGGCCGCGGCCAGCTCGGTGAAAGTGGTCAAAATCACCTGCGAGGGGTTCATGTTCAGTTTGGTGTTGGAAAGATCTTCGGCTAATTTTTCGGTGAGGGTGTAGGTCTTTCCCGAACCTGCACCAGCGTTGATATAGGTTACGTTTTTCATTTCAGTCGGCCTTTTAAAATGGGATGGGATGTGGGAACTTCGTAGGGCTCCTTTTTATCGTTGTCGAAGGATTTCTTCTTGCTGGGACGGAAAATGTATTCCGATGCTTTTTTGTCCTTTTTCTTCTTATCTGAATACTCCAAAGGAATATAGTCCTGATTTCCAACAGTTTTTGTATAATAATCGATACCAGCCACTTCCATCAGTTCCGCCTCTTCAATATGCCCTTTCATAAGTTCCTCCTTGCGGAAATTGTAAGAGTTTTGGATCTGTTTAAAAACCTGCTGCGGATTTGCGGGGACAACCTTGCAGATTTTATTATCCCAGTCATTGAAATCGGGAGTGAACAACTGTTGTTTGGGCATCATATAGTAGCCGATGCCCACCACATTTTTGCCAGGATAGGTGGCAATAACAGCTTGCCGATAGAGTTCCAGCTGGATGGATGCATCTTCTTCCAACTTTTCCGGATACATTTTGCTATAACTCCACTTGAAATCGAAAATGACATAGTCGCCATTGGAGTTGGTGAGCAAGAAGTCGATGCGGGCACCGAAATCGCCGATGGTAGGAAGGCTCAAAGTCTTACCCGTTTCCGGGAACTTAATTTCACAGCCCACGGGCGTGAGATTCAAATGTTCCATAATGTCAATGAGGGTCAGCATGCTCTGTTTGAGCTGCCAGCGGAAGTTGTGCAGCTGGGTGGCATTCTCCTCCAGCAGCATAATCAGCCCAGTGGCCTGGATGGCGGCATCCAAATACTGGTCGAAACTACTGTCGGTGAGGTTGCGCATAGCCGTATAGTTTTTGCCAGCCTCAATGATATGTTGGAAAAAGTGGTGTGCCACCAAACCTGTTGTAATGTACGGGCTTTTCAGCTGCTCTTCGTCAGGCGCCGGCAGGTCCGCAACATAGTCCATTACATAATTGAAAGGTCGTTGAATCAGTTTTTCAATTGAGGAGTTGCTCTCCTCGCGTCCTTTGAAAGCAGATATTCTTTTGTTATTGCTTTCGAGGTCGTAGTACATCTGCGGTTCGAAAGTGTCGATATCTTTTTCCTCTGGCTTGGGCGATGTAATGCGGAAAAGCGTGCTGGCATCCACATACTTGAAGTCTTCGCCACAAAGGTGTTTCACCTCCGCCACCAGACTGTGTTCGCCCAGCCGTTTCACACCGTCGTAAAGGCTCTGTACCAGAATCCGATGTCCTTTTACGCTGTTGAGCAGGCGGTTGCGCTCCTGACGACAGATTTTCAAATGATGGGCGAAGTCGGGAATTTGCACGTTGTTGTCAGCCAGATATTGGCGTTCTGGTGTGCTGAGGAAATCGTACGCGTCGCGTTCGATGTCCTCCGACTGGCAGTCGAGCCAGATGAGCGTGCCAGCGGGAACGGCCATGCTGCGAATGTCGTTGATGACATTGAGGGAGTTCTGCTCCGCCTGTTGCAGCGTGTAGCTCATCGGGCGGTAGATGCGGAGCACCATCTTTTCGATGTCACTATAGGTGAGGGTGTCGGCCATGGCGGCCAGTGCCTGCCGGAAGGCAGAGAACATGGCGGAGAGCTCGTGCAACTGTTGTATGCGCTCGTCGCTCAGGGGCTTCATAATGGCCCGTTCGTCCGTGGTGGCGGGCAACGATGCAGCGGCTTCTTTTTTCTTCTTGTCGAACTGAAGGATGCCGTTCACCCACTCCTGCATTCTGTCCACGTAGGCATTCAAATCGATTTTATTCAGACCTTTACTGAAATCCTGTCGGATGGGGAGGAGGTAATCCATCTTTGCTGCTCTGACTTTGGAATTGTCACCTGGTTGGGGGTTCCCATTCTTGTCATATTCCTTGAACTCGTAGGTCAGGATAGCCTCGTCCCATTCGTCACGCATTTTCACCTCTCCGAAACCGCCATTTTTCAACAAGATATGCAACAGTTTGAAACGCAGTGACCTCGGGATGGGGCCGCTGGGCAGCTGCAGGTACGAAACAAGGTTGTTCAGGTTGAGCGGGCGCGAGAATACGCTCAGACTCAGCTTGAACAGTTGCAGCAGCTGCGGGTTGCTTTGGGTGAGCGAGGCGTGTACGGCAGGCTTGTTCCACGTGTAGAACGTGTGGTTGAGCCGCACATTGTCGCGGTTGATGATAGCGCAGTTCTCTGGCATCTTCTCCACTCGGGCCATCCACTCGTATGCATCCAGCAGGTCGGTGAACTGCACCACTTTGATTTTGTCGGCTTGGAGTTCCACCTGCTTGCTTTCATCCACAGTCATTATCAGACGGGCTCCCCTGTTTTCCAGTGCATTGAGGGTGCGTTGGATGAGGTAAGGGATTTCGCTCCACGGACAGTCAATTTGGATTTCCGTGATGGGGTTCGGAAAATCGGTCGTGCTTTCATATTGTTGACAGATGGTTCGCCAGTAGTCAGCATTACCCTTACATTTGAAATTCTTTTCGATCTCGGCCAACGTATGGAGTTTGGTGAGCAATGTGTCATCGCAGGTGCCGTCCCATCCTGCCATAATGAGGTTGTCGCGCCAGAGCAGGAGTTTGGCGGCCACACCGATGGGGTCGGATTGGGCAGATTTTTCGAAACGGGTACCCACCAATGGTTTTCTCATAGCGGTCTGGTAGGCCACTTCGCGTTCCATGTCGGGTACGGGATTCACGCAGAGGCCGGACCGGAGGCCCAACTGTTGCAGCAGTGATAGGTTCCCTGCATAAAGTGTGTCGAAGCATCCCGGCTGGTCGCCGAGGAAAATTTCGCCATCGTAATGCGGACTGTAAATGATTTTCATATAGGTAAATTACAAATTTATTAAGGTGCAAAGATACATTATTTTTTGAATAACAAAAATAGAACATAGAATTAGTTCCACGCCGCTTGGGTTTGTCATGGTTTTATTTTTTACATTGCAAAAATACACTTTTCGCACATTATTAATGTTTTTCTGCTATTAGCAAACATCCCTCCATTTCAAAAAATAGTTGTATTTTTGCCGCTGGATGAGAAAGAGGAACGGATTTACGTCAAATTGCCAACCTCTCTAAAAAACGCGCTAAATAACAACCAGCCATACGCGGTGTTCTTTAGCGATAAAGGACACCGCGTTTCTCATCTTCGGCACTGAACCTTCCGGTGTACAGGCAACCGGAACCGAAAGATGAACCAAAATCATCACATCACTTTGCTCAACGGACGCGAACTTTTGTGCTTTCCGAAAGTGGAACCCTCCACGCCTATCGACAACCGCATGAAACTCGACACCACGGGACAGTACCTCACTGTCGGCCGGCGGAAACCCGTCGTGAAACCCACCCCGCCGGTGGTGGAGCAGCAGCGCAAGCAGGCCGTGAAATTCTTCACCGACCACGCCTTCTTCTTCCTCGACCACCGCAAACAAATCCTGAACGACAGCCGGATGTTCCTTGCTCCCGTACCCGTGCAGAGCGCCATTGCCTACACCGGCACCAGCGGATTCAAACGTCCCACTTTGGGAGTCTATATCGAATGGTGGATGACTTGCATCCCCGCCATCATCAGCCACGATGGCAAAGACCCTTGGTTGGTGTATCACATCGCGGGAAGTCCGTTGTCGGGACGCAACTGCTGCGGCATCGTCAATGCCAACGGAGAGTGCAGATCGAGGGCGCTCCCATCACCGTTCAGTGCCGTATGGTCTTCCTTTGTGAAGGTCAACACGCGCTACGACGAGGCCAAGGAACGCTACGAGGCCTACTCATTGGAAGAGGTGGTAAAACTGCTGGAAACCAACGACCAAGGCAACAGCCTGTTGGAAAGGGAGTTATTCCTCCTTCGGCGCGAGAATCAGGTTTTGCGGCAGCAGATACAGGATACGCAGGAGGCTGGTGCCAAGGCGGTGGAGGAGATTCGGAGCACCCTGCTGAAGGCGTACCTCGAATGCAAGCGCGATACCCTCACCAACTGGTATGACGACTACTGCCGGAAGCAGCAGGAGGGCAAGCAGGAGTTGGAAGCGATGAATCGGCAGCGGCAACAGCTCAAACAGCAAATGCGTGACAGAAAAATCACCAGAATTTTATATCAAAGCCAGCTGACTCCCTTGAAGAAAAAAATATTTGAGGTGGAACAAACGCTCAAATGCATGGCGAACGAGGAGCTTTCCAAACTGCTCGCCGGCGTTTTCAACCCGCTGGGCGACACGGGGCTCGTCACATTTGACGAGGTGGTGGAATTTGTGAATGGGGATAAAACCAATCAGAAATAACGGGTAGAGACGTGCCATGGCGCGTCTCTACAATCACGGTTCGCATCGTAGAGACGTTGCGCGCAACGTCTCTACAAATTCATCAAAAAACAAAAACCATGACATATCCGATTCTTGTATTGAACGAGCCGCACGCCTCCATTGAGGGGCTGTACGACAACGACCTCAGTTTCTGGGATATCGATGCCCGCTTCATCAACGAGGTGGTGTTTCGTCTCACAGACTGGCACACCGACTTCCTGTTCCATGGCTTCCGCGATGCGCGTGTCCGACCTGTGCGGTTCCCCTATTCGCGCTTTGTGGTGGATGCCGAAAGGCTGTGGGACGACCCGTTGGAGCAGGAGGGGCAGGGCATCCTCTACCGGCGCTTCGGCGGCTACTGCCGCACGATTCCGCAGCAGTGCGAGGCGCGGCTCTACGACCTGTGGCGAGGACACCAGCACAACCTGAAAAGGGCACTCTGCGAGGATGCGCTCCTGCTCGACTGCCACTCGTTTCCCGAAGAGCAGGGCGATGTGGACATCTGCATCGGCTTCAACGAGGACTGGTCGAAGCCCGACCGGAGTACGCTGGAACTGGCCGTGAACCTTTTCGAGGAGAACGGCTATACCGTCGGCATCAACTACCCGTACAGCAACTCCGAGGCGCCGGAATGCCCGTTCCGCTATCAATCGATGATGCTGGAGGTGAACAAGCGGGTGTATATGGAGCGGGGGACGCTATACCTAAAGACCCGCCACCCTCAGAAGCGGAGCGTTTCCGAACTGATGGTGCAGCTGATGAAGAGGCTGGTGGGGGCGTAAATGTGGTAGAGACGTGCCATGGCGCGTCTCTACGGCAACAAAAAATTGTCATACATTCCGAATTCTTGTGAATTCTTCATAGTTGCGTTGGTCTTCCGGGCGGCAATAGACGGCAAATTCGATGGTTTTGAAGTGGTTCAGGAATTGTGGCAGCACCTGATGGTAGGCGGCGGCCACCACGGCGGGGTCGTTGCGGAACGCGCCGCAGCCGAATGCGCCGAGTATCAGCACCTCAGCCCCGTTCGCGGCAGCGGCGGAAAGAATCTTGCGAGCACGTTTCAGGTGCAACTCCAAAAGTTTTTCCGGAGTGATATGCACTGCATCGCCGTCGTTCCGATTGTATCGGTTGGAAGGTCTCTCCCGCAGATTGGGGGCGGCGCAGGTGATCACATCCACGCGGAACGGAGCCGAGAGGGGACGATAGTCGTCGTCTTTCAGCACCACCACGTCTTGGGTGTAGATAATATCGTCGTTGTGGAGCGGGTTGGGAGCGGCACGGTGCGGAGCATAGAATTGGTCGCACGCCGCTTGGGTTTTCAGGCACGGATAGAGGGTTGACACGCGGCAGAGGCACTCCTCCTGCGCCGAAGCACCGTTCTCCACTCCGCCGCCGGGAGAGGTGGAGGAGGCGAAGTTCAGCACGGTCACCTTTTGTCCGGGATACCTTGCCGCCGCCTCGAAGGAGCGCAGACGGCTCACCACCACCCGGGCCTTTTCGGTATAGAAGGGTGCGGGAAGTTCTATCTTGTCGGCATCGCCGATATACTGCTGTGAGGCGATGCTTTGGCTGACAGCGGCTTGCAGCTCCTGGCTGCTGCCAATCCGCTGCAGGGTGTCGTTGAACACGGACACCAACAGTCTTTTACGGTCAAAGTAGGATGGGTTTGTCATAATCGAGTTTTTTTACGCGGCAAAGATAGGATAAAAACGGATACGGGCGGCGGAATTGCGAGTAGCAAAAAACACCGGCAGCGAGGGTGCAAGCCGGTGTTAGTGAAGAAGGTGTGAGAAATTCCTTTTTCTATTTCAGAAATTCATAATGGAACAAGAAAGGAACAATTTCTTTTATGTAATATTCTTTCACCTTCTGTTTCAATGTTGTCAAATTTGTGTGTAATTGCGTGTAGTTGTATTGGGTATCACCATTTGGATCAATATAAGTAGTGTCCAATTCATTGATTATCTGATATATCCCATAATTCCATTTAGAATCATATTCTTTGGTTTTCTTCGCCTCCGAAATAACGCCATTCCACAAATTAACAAGCACTTTCTCTTCATTGTTCATCTTCATTCCTGCCAAATCTTTTGCTGCAAGAGTTGCGCCGTTTGTCGTGTCAAGAGTAAACTCGTTTCTATATGTACGTCCATCACTCCCGACAAATTCCCTGCAATGGTTTTGTGTTTCAAGGACAGTGAAAAGGAGGCATTTCAACAAGAAAGTGGTACATTTCCCGCTTGCAACATCCTTGCCATATTTCACATATCCATCAGCAGATTTCATAATTCTGGCACGTTCAGTCCAATGGCGGTTATATGTCACATAACGGCTTGCGGCGAACATCGGCAACTTCTCAAGGTAGTTGTCTTTGTGAAGATAGAAACCATGTTCATCATACCTACACGCTACGAGTAAACTTGATTTTGCATCTGGATTGTCAAATCCAGCGGCATGCGCAACCATATAGCCAACCATATCAGCAGAATATAATGGTTTGAGTTTCTTTGATTTGTTTGGACGTTCCGTACCATCCAAACCGGTCACAATGCCGTTATTAAAAGATTTTGCAAATGCCCGCTTGTCATAATATTTCTTGCTGAATATTTCCGTAATTCTTCTGACATCAATTTTGCCTTCATAGTCCAAAGTTTCAGTCTTTGTGTTGCCATTCTTCACAAACTTGATGTCGTAAGCATCAAGCATCAGATTGTTTATCTTGTCGTTCTCATTAGACCAATAGATGCAAGAAACGCAAGCGTCAATATTTGTGTGGAAATGTTTTCTGTTGAAAGCAAATCCGCCCATAAACTTCTTGTCTATGAGTTTCTGAACCTTCCAATATTTAACGGGAGAATAAACAACGTAACTGTCCGTATCATGACGGAGATAATATTTGAACGCCGACCAAATGAACACATTTCCCAAATCGTTAAGCGCCGTTCCTTTCACACATTTCTTCATTTCATGCACGACATAACTTTGTTTCCACACAGAAGACACCTTCCCCTTTCCTGCACGTTGGTGTTCCAATGATGTTGTTTCTGCATAGGGCGGGTTTTCAAACAGAATGATCGTACATTTCTCGTTTTGCACATATTGCTGTATGATAGGATTCTCAACATATTCTTGTGTCAGGGCATCGGCACCATTTACAAGTCCTTTGTTGAATGTGTTTGTGGTCTCAATAGGCGGTATGATATGTCTTACCTTGTGCCCTATTCTTTCAACCAACACACGGTACTCGTAGTATTCAAGTGTGGAAACAATGGTATGCTCCAATTCCTCATCAGTAAGAAGAAGTTCAAGGTTTCCAGTCCCAGCGCACCTGTCAAGAATGATATAGTCGTTTCCTTTCGGCACTCTCTTAATCGCTTCACGCAATAGTTCAAGTGACTTTTCGGCGTACAATTCGGGTGTGTAGAACGTGCCAAGATTCTTCTTGGTGAGATTGTCGTTGAGTTTGTCCATAAGATACCCGAACTCCTCGTTGTTCGCTCCCGAATATGGATATATGTAGTCTTTGAATAAATTAGGTTGCCGTATTTCGCCTACGGTTTTGTGCAACCCTGAAGCATCTCCAATAAAATCCTCTTTTCTCACTTTCACCGACTTGTTTATGCGGTAAAAGTACTCCGCCCATCCAACAATGCAGTTGACATCAATGTTTATCTTCGTGTAGTTGTTTTGTTTCAAGAGATTGATAATTTGTGCTTGTCCTGCCATTGATGTCATATCAATTATTTGAATCGGTGTTCCTCCAACAAAAGACGAGTTGTTTGTGCTTGCACCGCCAATATAGACTTTTTCAATGTCTGACAGATAGTTGCTGCTATCATAAACGTAGCATTTGTCATCATTCAAGGAAACAAGCAGTATGTTCTTCGGCACAGGTTTCCCCTTGATACGCATAACAGACAGATACTTTATCGCCTGCAGCAAAGTGCTGTTCAAATTTGAAATTTGAAGTTTGAACTCCAGTATATTGCCGTTTACAACGCCATCTGTATAGTCGTTAAGGATTTGGCTTGTGGTCAATGTTTTATCAACCATTGGCAAATATTGGAGATAAAATTGGTCTTGCCCTTGTTTTTCATTTGCGAAGTTACTCATAATTTGATACTGTTTTTAGCACAAACTATCAATCACTTACGGGCAAAAAGAAAGGTGCGAACCTCTCTACTCGCGTTCGCGGGAAGCGTAGGAGAAACCCGCTGCATCTCTATAGATTAGTTCACACCCTTTTGGGCAAACTTTATAGAGATGCACTGCGGACTTCCGCCTTACGGCTTCGCCGCGAACTTTATCCGTTTTTCAAGAAAACAGTTTCCTACGCTTTTTTCTTTGAACGCGAATAATAGTTAACGCTATGGTTTATACTATGTTTATTACTCTATTTCTCTACTATTTATGGTTTTTCGTTAAAAATTCTTTTGAAAGTGCAAAAATAGCAAAAAAAATTGGAACATATATCCCTTATTTCTTGGCTGGATGCGCGTCGGCCCAGCGCACGCCTTCAAGGAAGGCTCTCCCGTATGCGCCGTGTATCTCGTGCGGTGCAATCGCCTCGCACACCGCAATCGCCCGCCGGTCGATATGCAGCATCTCGGCGAGACGCTCGTTGCTGAGCGGTGCGCCGTTCAACTTGTAACCACCACGGAAACAAGTGACAGTATCGTTGCCTTTCACCCACTTGTTACCCCTCATCAGATAGTGGTACATGGTCCATCCATCTCGTTCAAATGCTTCATGGACAAGCATATAATTAATGTTGCTGATTTTTTCCATTTTTTTTCGGAATTATCCCTTTTAGTCTTGTAATTTTGTATAGTCTAATACTTCGGACGTTTCATCAACTTGCGTTTTATCTGTATTGTTGTCATTCCACATAGATAAAGCATATTCCCAATTCGTTTTATAACGCTTATTTTTCTTGCATTCATCTTTCAAGAATATCACCAACTGCTCTTTTTGGTCTTGTGTTAAGACATCTTCTTTCCCGTTATGGTGAAAATATTCTATTTTAGTTAAACAAACACACGTATGCAATTGCTTGCCATTGGTGTCATCATCCCATATGTGCATATGTGGTTCGTTACCTTCTCCGCCATTTACAAACACTTTGAACTTTGGTGATTCTGGCTTCCCATTTTTTTTGAAAGTGTTGAAATATCCGACAGATGCCATCTCAAATAGCATATCGGTTTCTTCTATGACATTGGATGACTTTTCATTTATATCATCCATAAACTCATTAAATTTCTTAACGCTTTCCATTTGTAGTACTTTTATTTTACAGTATTTATATTGCTTTATTTGAAAATAATAAAAATTTCGCAAAAATACACATCATAACACGTTTTTTACAAGACTAAAAGGGATAATTCTGATGTTTTTTACGGTGCAAAAGTACAATATTGGGAAACAAGAGGGTGATTTTTGCGAGTAGCAGTTATTTCCCGAACGCGTTGCACCATTCCGCAAGACGCGCCAGCGTCGAGCAGAACCTCAATGATTTCGTATTTCATAATGATTGGTATGTATTTCTATTATTTGCGGTGATTACCATCCAACGATGCCATCCATTTCGGTGATGTATCGGTATTCTTGGCAACATGGAAATTCGTACTTGTAAAAAGACATCTCAGACAAAATCGGTTGCAGATCAGCTGGGGAGAAGAAACGCAAATCGTTCGTGGCTTCAAATTTCATCACGATTTCACCTTTCGGGTTCATCCATACAGCGTCACCATCATTGGGAAATTTCACAGAAAAAACCTCTTGGTCAAACTCCTCTTTTGCACACAATCGCTTCCCGTATGCAAGCAATTCCTCAAACATACACTTGTATTGATGCTCTTTTGCATTGATCTTTCCTCGATGAATGCCATCAATTTTATCAATATAAACAACAAAAAAATGTTCGAGGATGCGCATCCCGTTTTCAACGTATTTTATTGCGAATAAGGAGAATGTGTACCCGTCGGTTTTCAGTCGGTCTCTCAATCTTGAAGCCTCAGCACCTCCATTGAGTATGATGTATCCATCTGGATGATGTCGGTGAAACCGATACCCTATATCTTTTATTTCAACCATCGGAGCAAGGTAAAGCCGTTGGTTTCCATAAATACCTGACAGACAAGCATCTTTATTGTTGGATTTGTTGGATATTAGAAGCTGTTTCATGATTGTTTGCGGATTTATGCATCTGAATAATTTTCGCACCCCATTCCAAACATTCCCCCATGGCATTCAGTCTGTTTGGGGGACAATTCCCTGCTTCCAATTCGTTGTGGATATGGAGCAGCTGTTTCGCAAGTTCATCCAAGAGTTGCTCCATGGAGATTTGAGTGTCCACCTCCTCCTCGATGATATGAATGATAATATCCACAATGATTTTCGATTGTTCAATTTCAGATTTTTTTGAAAAATAGTGTTTAAAAATGGAATCTGTAAATGGGTATATATTCTCAAGGAGCATAATCTTATTTTTCAATGTTTTATCATTGTGGCGTGCCTTTGGCACGCGGGTTGTCCGTTTGGTACGTCATTCCCCACACTGCGCGTCACTTTGTTCCGCTGGTGTGAGGTTACTGGGAGTGCGTTCCTCTGGAACGCTAATCGGAATGTCGCCCATAATGATTCAGGATAAATTTCATTTTGGCTTCTTCTTGCAAAAAGTGAGTGCTTCATACCGTTCAAGGCCTTTCCCGAACATATTAGCATCACATAATCGGTACCCTTTCCCCTCATATTCCTTAATGGTCGGATTGTTCTCATACACACCGGGTTCTCCGCCATTCAAAACAACGATGGCTTCCGTGCCAAATTTATCAATGGCCTCCAAAGTGTAGATTCTCAACATTGTTGCGATAAAGTCTTTTTCCATATTTTTTGAAATTTTATGATGCAAAATTACGAGGTTTATCAATAGGGATGAGGTTCTTGCTATTAGCAGAGATTTGGTGCACCCTGTAGAGCCGCGGTGCACCACGGCTCTACGGTTGTTCCGTTGCAACGTTCTGGGGTGCCTGCATGGCGTTGCACCACTCCTCGCTGAACCAGATGTTGTCGGGGATTTCGCCTGCGGAGAGGAAGCACTGTATCATCTGCGCGCCCGTGTAACCGCAAAGGGTCCTCACATTCGGCTGGTTGCGGTAGGCCACCATGAACCGCTTGTCCGGCATCTGTCTCGCCACCTCGTAAAGGCGGCGCACATTTTCAGTGATCTGTTCCAAGGTGATACGGGGCCATCCTTTGCGCATCTCTGTGGTTATCAGAGCATACGATTGCCCATGAAGACCGTCGCCTTTACCGTACTTGGCACCGAACTTCTGAAGGGCGACCTTGGCCGAACCGGCGCCGTGCTTTCCTTCCGGGTTGCTTCCGAACACAAAAATGATGTCCTTCCCCGGCGTGATATTTCCTGTGTAGTGATTCATAGTGTTAATTGTTTGGTTGTTTGTATTTTGTACTTCTCTTGTGCCACTTTATGTGCTGCCTCTTTTAATTCTGCACGAAATTCCTCCATCGTGATAGTGCCCTTGCTTGCAAAATAGCTGAACCAATCTTCATCTGTCCAGGCAGCAGCCACTTTTTTCTTTTCTACTTCGGAAAGCTGCTCAAATTTTTCAAAATCAATGTTGGTCATCATCAGTATTCTATGTTTTTATTTTTCAAAAAATTGTCCTCATCTGGGGAGCGGGCCATCCGATTCGGACTCCCCATCGGACAATGTTAGTTCTTCTATCACGAGTAGCCCTACCGATACCCTTCGTGCCTCGAAGAACCCTTTGGTGTTATTTTTCCCGCAGACTCCGCTGATTTTCGCAGAAACAGGTCAGCGTGATTCTGCGCGTACATGCCGCCCATGCTCGTGCCGATGATGATGTCGAAGTGTTCGTCATCGCAAAGGTTTCTCAGGTAGGGTAATGCTTCTGCGGGATCCACAGGGATGTCGGGCGCGGTGATATGGTCATTGGGCAGGGCTTTTTTCAGAAATTCCACGGTGCTGCTCTGCCCTGACGAGCCGTAACCGTGCAGGTATAGGATGTTCATGGTTGATTTGTTATTTGATTTTTACGTTGTAATGGGGTGCGGTAGAGACGCGCCATGGCACGTCTCTTCCAATGTTGCGGTTTACAATTTCCAATTTTCCATTTTCAATTCTCCATTTATTTGTTGAATCCGATGGCCGCGGCCTTGCCGGCATGCAATTTCTCGCCCTTGCACCACGCCTCCAGCATTTCGAGGGTGGGACGGTTGCCCGTGAGCACCTCCTCCATGAAACTCTTGCGGACGATGTTGTCGATCTCGCCACCCGACAGGTCGAACTGGGCGGCCAGCTTGCCGCAGTCTTCCTCAGGGAGCCACGAGATCTTGCTCTTCCAGATGGCCTTCTTCGCCGCCTTGTCGGGCTGACCAAACTTCACCTTGAAGAGGAAACGGCGCTCGAAGGCCGTGTCGAAGTTGTTGCACAAGTTGGTGGTGGCAATAAGAATGCCGTCCAACGTCTCCAGCTCCTCCAAAAGGATATTCTGAAGCGCGTTCTCGGTCTGGGCGCAGTTGCCGGAGTCCACGTCGCGGCGCTTGCTGAAGAGTGCGTCGGCCTCGTTGAACAGCAGGATGGGCTTGCGCTCCTGCGTTTCGCACATGCGGCGATAATCAGTGAAAATCTTCTTGAACAACTTCTCGCTCTCGCCGAACCAGCAGGTCTTGGAGGCGGCGATATCCACGTGATAGACACTGCGGCCTGTGGCTTTTGCAATCATATCCACCGCAGCGGTCTTGCCCGTGCCTGGCAGCCCGTGGAAGAGCGCCGCCACCCCCTTGGGCAGCGAGTTCTCCTCCAAGCGTTTCTGCAACTCCACGAAAGCGGTGTCCTCCAGACTATTCTTCACGAAGTCGAGGTCTTTGGTAAGTTCCTCGCTGAAGAACAACTCGCGGGACGGAATCTTCTCGGGGGCAACCAGCCGCTTGTCGGCCCCTCCCTTGCGCTGGAAAAGGTCGTAATCAGCCTCCAAAAACAGCTGCTTGCCTTTCTCGGTCAGCGCGAGGGCGGCATCGCCGAAGAAACTGGCAGGCAGAACCTCCACCAACTCATTGACGATGAGCGCATGATCCTTTTCCATGATGGACTTGGCCACATTGAGACGGCTGCGGCAGGTGTCGTAGATGTCCGACAGCGTACAATCAAGCCCGGTGGCAGCACGTCTGCGGCTGTCTCTCACAAAATCATCGCAGATTTCATAAAAGAGCGTACGATCCTCCACCGAACTCAGCATCTTTTTCACCTCCTTGACCAATTTGAGCTTGCCGTTGTTCTCCTCCGATTCTCCCACAAGATTGAAAAGTTCGTGGGTTTCAATCTCATCATCGCTGCGCATCTCGATGAGGTCGGAAATGTCCGCACAGAACCGATAGCGATCCATCGGTTTTTCCTTTTCGGGCTTGAAGGGGGTGTGGTTAAGAAGCGCGGTCTCAGCCGCCTTGCTGATTTTGTACTCGTCATAGCGGCGGTGGCGTTCCATCATGCGAATCTGTCCCTTTTTCAGAAGGGTCGGGAGACAGTTTTTCAGCGGCAGGAAGTCCAGTTCGCTGATGCCGAAAAAGCGCGTGATGTCGCGGGTGTCGGCAGCAGCATTGTGTACCAACTGGTAGGCATAAATGGCGATGAATACCATGGCCTCCACAGGGGTGGCTTTCAAAAATTGACTGAACGCCTCGAGGTTCTCCTGAAACTGCTGACGCTCACTTTCCGATTTGATTTTCGGATCTTTACGATCAACAGGAATCTTGGCAATGGTCTCGTCATACATTCCAAGGATCTCGCTGTGCGAATCGTCCAATAAACGGGCCAGGTCGGTGAAGGTGCTGATGGCGTTGAAGTTTTGTGTGCTTTTTTTCATGATGATTATATTTTTAGTGATTATTTATTGATTTTGATGTTGCAAAAATAGCATAGCACTATGAAATTGTATGGCATAGTGAGGAGGAAATCGCCCAAACTAGGCACACAGTCATATATAACCGGATTCATGAAAAGTTTACCCTTTCAGAATCACGGTGCAAAGATGAGGAAAATAGTAAAGAAGGTGCCATTTTTGCGAGTAGCAAAAACGGCACCTTTCTAAAATGCTATAAATGCGCGACTTATTGTTAGTGCTGCCATAATATGACAGCCCTACGAACAAATTATTCCTTCACCACCTTGAACGTGCTGACACCGGTGGTGGTGGCAATACGTACCATATAGACGCCAGAAGCGAATTCGCAGAAGTTGAGTTCCGTGCGCTCGGCAGCGACTTTGGAGGTCATCAACCGTTTGCCGAAAGCATCGAACACGGTGATGTCGGCGCCCACCGCGTCGCTCTCAACGGTCACGTTGCCGGCGGTCGGGTTGGGATAGACGTTGGCAGTAATGCCGTATGTGTGGATATTTGCTGTAATGTTGCCCACCACCACATCGTCCACATATACGCCCTCGGCATTGTTCGATCTCGCCTGGAAAGCAATCTGGTAGGTTGCCGACGGCTGCGGAAGAGCTACAGCCACCTGCTCATATCCATCGGTCGGGAAAAGGTACTGTGCAATGGAGTGCCACTCGTCGGTGGCGGAGGTGCGGTACCATACCGACAACTCATCCACATCGGTATAACCCTGTGACTGCTTGCGCTTGAAGAACAGATAGGGATCGGTGACCGCGGTAAGATCCAACGGGAGAGAAATCAGCCGTGCCTCATCGCCCAGCCATGAGAAGAAAGCAGCATTGTTGACAATAAGATAACCATGGTCCACCACCCAATTGTCAGAGCCGGAGATGGGTTCTGAAGTCCAGCACACAAAATTGTCATCTCCCTCAAAATCATCTCTATAGGGATTGGCATCCGTAACTGGGAACACGCCACACTCGGTGTTGAACACGACCGGCGTGGACCAGTCGGAACTATTGTCGGCATCGCAGTTGGCCTTGATACGCACCGTATAATTCGTCTGCGGGAACAAACCCGTCAGCGTGAAGGGGTTGCTATTCACATTCACCGGCGACTCCACGCCGTCCAACTCCAAGGTCCAGCTGGTTTCGCCGTTGTTGGCTGTCCAGTTGAGCACAGCGGAGGTGGTGGAAATGTCGGAAACCTGCACGCTGGTAGGCCGCGCACAGCCGCCAGCTACCGTAATCTCAATGTTGGTGATATAGTCGAGCAGACCTCCCATATCACGTCCCCAAAAGGAGATTTGATACGTGGAAGAAAGGTCGGTGAGGGGATACGACTGTTCCAAATAATCGGAACTGATGGTGGTGAGAGTTCCCAAAGTATGCCACGTGTCGGTTTCGGAGGTGCGGTAGCTCACCATGATCTCATCGGCGGAATAGAAGGCGTACAGGAAATAGACGAACGACAGCTGAGCCGAAGCAGCCCCCGACAGGTCGAAAACGGGAGAGATGATGCGGGCTTCTGCGCCGGTGCTGTCGCTGGAGTAAGTGAAGGCCAAGGCCGATGCGTCGCTGCCGTGAATGTTGACCCAGCGGCCACCATGGAGCGTGTCGGCCAAGGTCCAGCAGGCGAAACCGTCGCCGGCAAAATCCTCAAAATAGGGTTCATCGGCGGTTACCACTATCGGGTCGCACTGTGCGAAGGCGGTGGTAATGCTCAAAAAAAACACGGCTATAGCTGCCGGCAAAGATGGAAAATGGAAAGGAGTTTTCATAAAATGGATTTATTAAAAATGATGGTGCAAAGATACAAAAAAATCCCGCAGTTGCCTGCGGGATTTTTTGTTGAAATGAATTGTTGTGCCTTATTTCTTCACAACCTTGATGGTGGAGATAGCAGTATCGTTGGCGATACGTACCATATAGACGCCAGGAGCAAACTCGCTGAAGTTGAGTTCAGTGCGCTCGGTGGCGACTTTGGAGGTCATCATCAGTTTGCCGAAAGCGTCGAACACGGTGATGTCGGCGTTGATAGCGTCGCTTTCAACGGTCACATTGCCGGTGGTCGGGTTCGGGTAAATGTTGGCACTGATGCTGTAGTTGTTGACACCGTCAATGATGTAGTCAAATTCAACAGCTTCGCTCCATTCGGAGAGGTCATCCTCAGCGCAGACAGCCTGAACGGCCACGCTAGCATGGGTGTTATTCTCAAGACCTTCAACAGTGAATGTGGTGGTGCTGACGGTGGTGTCGATCACAACCTCACCGGCAACGGTAACCTGAACATTGTAGTTGGCGGCATCGCCGGTCCAAGTCACGATGTTGTTCTCAACCGTAACGTCGGTCGGGGTGGCGCAGGTGTCTTCCTCGATGAAGGCGATGACAACGTCATCAATACCGCAGCAGTAGTAGCTGTTGCTGTTGCTGTAGCAGAATGCCAAGCGTGTTCCAGCGGGAATCGACGGAAGCGTGTATTCAAAATCTTGCGCGGTGGTAGAGGCTGCTACCGTGTCAATTGCAGTGAATGTAGTTTGGTCAACACCGGTAATGTAGCCGTAGGTCAAAACGCCAGGAGCGTAGCTGCTCTCCAATTTCGCTTTGAAAGACAGCGTGTATCCCTGCAGGTCGTTAGTAAATTCCGGAAGAACAGCCAAGTTGGGAGAGCCGTAATTTGAGGAAGTGCCTGAAGTGAAAATAAGTGCGTTGTCGTTAGAGCCGTTGGGTCCGTATGAGCCGGCATAAACGTGGGGGCCATAGGTTGCAGCTGCAATGGCATCCCAGCAGGTGGGCATGACACCGAGTTCACTGTAGTTGGTAGCGGTATATCCGCTGAAATCCTCGCTGAATTGGTCAGTAATCGTAATGGCATCGCAAGCGGTGGTGAAAGTGAGTTCATTGCTCCATTGAGACTGGTCGTCGGCAGAGCAGTTGGCTTTCACACGGATGGTGTAGGTTGTGGCAGGAGTCAGGTTGGTGAGTGTGATGGGGTTGGTGGTGACGATGGTGTCAACGCCGTCAACCTCGACAGTCCATTCAGTTTCTTCGCCGCCGGGGGTCCAGCCAATTTCAGCGGAAGTGGTGGTGATGGCAGAAGCGGTCAGGTCGGTCGGTTTAGGACAGGTGGGGGTGGCTTCCACAACTATTTCGTCCAATTGTACTCCATAACCATTGTGTTCAACGCCTTTGAAGGCGATCTGGTAGGTAGCGGTCGGGTTGGGCAGGATCATGGTTTCCAGCGTGAACTCTTCGTAATTGCTGGTATAATCGGCCAACAGCGTCCACGTGTCGGTGGGGCTGGTACGATAATATACGTGCAACTCTTCATTATAGGTGTCATTCCAATCATCATATTCTGCTTGTTGGTGATAGAATGACAACTGAGGTTCCGTGGTGATTTGTGTCAAATCAAATACAGGGGAAACGAGGTAGGCGCTTCCAGAAGAGCTATAGGTGCCGCCGAAAGAGACACTTTGATTCCCTACTTCAGCATAGTCTTCAGTAATCTCCCATTCCAAGGATCCAGAGATGATGTCATTGTTCCAGCAAATCAGATTTTCGGTCTCGAAACCTTCAGAATAGGGCTCTTGGTCGGTGACAACAATCACATCACATGCGGTGGTAAAGGTCATTTCAGAACTCCATTCAGACTCATCAGTTGCAGAGCAGTTAGCCTTTACTCTAATCGTATAGCTAGTGGCAGCAGTCAAATCAGTCAGCGTGTAGGGATTCTCGGTGATACCCGTCATTTCGGTACCGTTCACTTCAATCGTCCATTCAGTTTCACCGTTGTTAGCAGTCCAAGCAATGTCAGCAGAGGTAGCAGTAACATTGTTGGCAGCAAGGCCATTAGGAGCAACGCAGGCGGGAGCTTCGCCAACGGTCACATCGTCAAGATAAATGTATGCGTCACCATTGCCATAGTTGCTGGTACCCTGGAACACGATAACGACATTGTCGGTAGCATCAAGACCGCTCAACATCAACGTCAGTGATGACCAATCGGTCATATCCGTCAAACCAGTAGCCAAAGCAGTGGTGTAGGTTGCGCCGCCGTCAGTAGATACGAAAACTGAGAAATCACCACCGGTGGGGTTCTTGTAGTTGAAAGTGACACACGGATTGGTCAGCTGGGTAATATCCAGCACGGGGGTTTTCAGCATGTTGGTATTGCCATTGGAGTTGAAATAAGAGTTAAATCTTACGCAAGCACCAGAAGCGCCAGTTGCATAATAGGACCATTTGGAGGTACTGGATGTAGTTGTTCCATCGGTATTGTCCCAGCAATTGGGAATACCTGCAGTAAGGGTGTTGAAATCTTCCATAAAGGGAGAGGTTTCCGTCACTGTGATAGTAGCACAAGGAGTGGTGAAAGAGACAGAAGTGCTCCAAGGGGAAACGTCAGTAGCTGAACAGTTGGCTTTCACCTTCACTGTGTAGTTGGTGGCGGGATTCACCGTCAGCGTGTAGGGATTTGCGGTGATGCCGGTCATTTCAGTGCCGTTCACTTCGAGGGTCCATTCGGTTTCGCTGCCGCCAGCCGTCCAAGAGAGGTCAACGGAAGTAGCGGTCACATTGTTGTAAGCCAAATCCGTAGGTTTGGTACAACCGCCTACAGCGGTGAAAACGAAGTCATCCAAGTAGAAATAAAACTGGTCATTGGAGGTGCACTGAATGGCAATGTACTTGGTGCCAGCAGGGAAATTGTTGTCATAAAGCGTCCAAGTGCCATTCGGCTCCTCGATTTCCTCGCCCCAAGTGAAAGAAGCAATGTCGTTGGTGGTGGTAGAATAACCAACCATGAAGGTTTCAGTGAAGGTAGTGGAGTTGCTCTTGTAGTAGAAGGCAACTTCCACACCAGCATCCGTACCGTTCAATTCAGGTGAAATGAGGTACTGGGGGGGATTAGTGGTCCAATGGAAACGGAAGGAATAGGTGCCAGAATTAGCAGCTACATTGTTAATGCTTGATGATGCATCACAGTCCACCATTGTCCATCCCTCGGCAGTGAGGTCGTTGTTCTCAAAGCCGTACTCATAGGGCAAGGATACTTGCGCCTGCACTGCCAACGGCAGCATCGCCGCCATCAGCATCATAATGAATAAACGTAACTTTTTCATAATAAATGATTTAGTGAATAAATTGGTTTTTCTTAATAAGCTTGCAAAAATACAATAATATTACTTATTTCAGCACTCATTTCGCTGAATATTATATTTTTTTGGCAGTAAAATGTCAGATCAGAAAAAAAACATCTTTTGAAAGCCCTATTTGTTGGCCTTCTCCTCGTCGTTGTTGTACCACTCCAAATAGGATTCCGTATATTGCTTTCCTGAATTCAGAAGATCGCTCTTCTTCTCATCCGAAATGTTGAAATCAACAGAACCCACTCCCAACGTGTCGATATAGATCGTGCGCTGCCAGTCGTCGCTGTGCAAATGCACATTGTTCTGAAAATCAATGAGGGTGGTCACCAACGCCTTGGTGTAACCGAGGAAATTCTTGATCTCTTTGACCTCCGCCGAACCCTGGCCGAGATACATCGAAATCTCATCCGACGAATCCAGGCGAAAGCCTAACGTCTCCTTGTTGTACACATATTCGGTCTTGGCAATGCCCTTTTGCATGCACTTGGTGTTGATCGTATCGTAATACTCGGTACGACGGATGCTGTTCGCATTGGCGATAAAATCCACCTGGTCAAAGGTTTTGATAGGATAATTCTCCAAAAGACCGCCGTCTACATAGATGTGATCCTTTTTCTTCCCCCCTTTCACCGAAGCGAAGAACAGCGGGATGGACATGGAGATACGGGCGGCGTCGGCCACCTTCATCTGCGGGGTGGTCTTATGACTGAACACTTCCGAGAGACCGGTGGAAAGGTTAGCCCCCACCAGATAGATTTCGCGGTATTTCTTCGTTTTAGCAAGGTCGCCAAAGGTAATCTCACCATTGCCAGTTTTCCGCTTGATCAGGTCGGCCATCGTTTTGCGGAAGAAGTCGCCCTTATACCAGCCGTACTCCTTCAGCAGCCGCGTGGTATTGGCCAAGAAGAAGCCTGATTTGTCCATGAAATTATTGAAATCGAGGTGCCACAACACATCTTTCACCTCCTCAGCGGAGTATTTCAACCCGACCAAAACCGCCACCATGGCGCCGGCCGACGTGCCCGCCACTCGCTCAATATTATTCAAAATCCCCTCTCTATCAAGCACTTCCATAGCGCCCACGTAGGCGATGCCTTTCACACCACCGCCTTCAAAAACCAAATTCTTAAAATGATACGACATAATGAAACTATTTTTTTTGCAAAAATACGCAAAATAATTCATGTCACCACATCACCAGTTTTACAATAGAAACAATCTTCTTCCCATTTCATCGGGTTTTGAACCATATATTGCACAATGTTCTGGTATGCGGTTGTATTTCTGATGATGTGTTCGTAATAATTGCGTTGCCATGGCGAATGTCCCATGCGGTGTGTCACCCCAATTTTAATTCCCCGCACCACCGATCCCACGGTTCGGGATGTGCCTGTCGGACGTGTCGATGCCAATGCCATGGATGTATTGGATGGTCGTTGTAGGGGCGAATAATTATTCGCCCCTACGATGTGATTGCAAATTTCAATAATACCGTGTATATGATTGGGCATGATTACATATTCCCGTACAACAACATGCGGAAAATGACAAGGGATTTCTTGCCAACACAAATCCACAATTTCGCCGATTTCAGACAAAAACATCATGCCATTACGAATCTGTCCAAAAAGACATTCCCGGTTTCGGGTGCAGATGGTCAAGAAATAAAAACCATTTTGTGAATAATCGTATCCAGATAGGCGAATAGAATGACGGTGATGTTGTTTCATTGCGGCAAAGATTGATGAGGCCGCAAAGATACTATAAACGCGATGCCATTTTCAAGGGTTTCGCAAAAATTACAAAAAAATCCCCCCGAAATTCGGAGGGATTTTTTTCAAGAATCGTAATGAAACGATTAGATGATGCCCTGAGCAAGCATAGCTTTTGCAACGCGCATGAAACCGGCGATGTTAGCACCCTTCACATAGTTGATGGTGCCGTCAGCCTGCTTACCATATTCAACGCACATATCATAGATGTCGTTCATGATCTTGTGCAGTTTCTGGTCAACTTCAGGAGCAGTCCAGTTGATGTGACCAGCGTTCTGGCAGATTTCGAGACCAGAGGTAGCCACGCCACCAGCGTTCACAGCCTTGCCAGGTCCGAAGGGGATCTTAGCAGCCTGGAAAGCGGCGATAGCACCGGGCTGGCAACCCATGTTGGAAACTTCAGCCACATACTTCACGCCATTGGCGATGAGTTCTTTAGCGTCAGCTTCAGCCAGCTCGTTTTGGAAAGCGCACGGGCAAGCGATGTCGCACTTCACGCTCCAAGCTTTCTTGCCAGCAGTGAATTTGGCTTTTCCGGGGAACTTGGTGGCCATATCCTCAACTTTGTTGCGGTTGGAAGCACGCATCTCGAGCATATAGTCGATCATTTCCTTGTTGATACCTTCGGGAAGTTCGCAAACGCCGTCGGGGCCGGAGAGGGCCACAACCTTTGCGCCAAGTTCGGTAGCCTTGATGGCAGCACCCCAAGCCACGTTGCCGAAGCCGGAGAGAGCAATTCTCTTGCCTTCCATCTTGTCACCTTTTTCTTTCACCATTCTCTCTACATAGTAGATAGCGCCGAAACCGGTAGCTTCGGGACGGATGAGGGAACCACCCCAACCGTAGCTCTTACCAGTGAGAGCGCCGGTGCTGTGCTCGCGAGCGATTTTCTTGTATGCGCCATAGAGGTAGCCGATTTCACGACCGCCAACACCTACGTCACCAGCAGGGCTGTCCTGATCGGGACCGATGTTGCGCCACAACTCATACATGAAGGCCTGGCAGAAACGCATGATTTCTTCGTCGGTCTTGCCAACGGGATCGAAATCAGAACCGCCCTTACCACCGCCGAGAGGCAGGTTGGTCAGAGAGTTTTTGAAGATCTGCTCGAAACCTAAGAATTTCAGCATGGAAACGTTCACAGCCTTGTGGAAACGGAGACCGCCTTTGTATGCACCAAGAGCGGCGTTGTACTGCACGCGATAACCGAGGTTGGTCTGGACTTCGCCATTGCGGTCAACCCAAGTCACACGGAAAGTGAAGATACGATCGGGCTCAACCAAGCGCTCAACGATCTTAGCTTTCTCGAATTCAGGATGCTGGTTGTAAACTTCCTCGATGGATTCGAGAACTTCTTGAACCGCCTGCAAATACTCATTTTCACCAGGATGTTTGGCCTCCAGGTTAGCCATGATTTTTTTAACTTCCATAATATAACTTTTTTAAGTTGTTAGAATTTGTTCCGATAACGGGCTGCAAAATTATTACTATTTTTTGAATTATTATCCTTTCTGAAAAATTATTTTTTTATGATGATTTTTTTTGTAATTTTGCCGCCGATTTTATGGTGAGAAATCCCTTGTGGATTTCGAGAGGGAAGCAGGTGAAATTCCTGCACAGTACCCGCTGCTGTAATCTCCACAATGCCCCAGGCAAAGGTCACTGTCGCACCGCGATGGGAAGACGCCTGAAGGCGGAGTAAGTCAGAAAACCTGCCATAACATCTATCACGGTAAGCTCCGGGCATTGGGCTGCTGCCAACGGGTCACCTCCGCTGTGCTTCGTATGCCTTCCCCGGTCTTCCATCGGGAGGATTTTCTATTTTCCTCCAACTTGATGATTGAATAATATAGTATGATGAAGAAAGGGCATACAAAACAAAAAAATCAAAGTCGTTTCAGCGCAAAACTGAAAGGGATGCTCATAATGGGAATGGTGGCCGTAGTCGCTCTGACCGGCTGCGAAAAACCCAAACCACCCCAGCCCGATCCAGTGGATCCCATTGAGGCCGCCGCCTCCGGCATCTATGTGCTGTGCGAGGGTCTGATGGACATGAATAATACCACCCTCACCTTCTACAATTTTATTACTAACGACATCGACAACAACTACTTTTTAACCCAAAACGGCCGCGGACTCGGCGACACCGGCAACGACCTCAAAGCCTACGGCGCGAAAATGTACTGCGTGGTAAATGTTTCCGAAACGGTGGAGATTATGGAACTGAAGAGCGCCAAATCGCTGAAACAGATTTCGTTGTCGGGCAAACAGCCCCGCCGTATCGCCTTCGCCGACGGCTACGCCTACGTGTGCTGCTTCGATGGCGACGTGGTGAAAATCGATACTGCCACCCTGACCGTGACCGCCACCGCACAGGCCGGCAGCAACCCCGACGGCATCTGCACCGCCAACGGCAAACTGTATGTGGCCAACTCAGGCGGACTCAACTACCCCAACTACGGCAACACCGTCAGCGTGTTCGACCTCGCCACCTTCACCCACATCAAGGACATTCCCGTGGTCATCAACCCCACCCGCATGGCCGCCGACAGCCAGGGCGATGTGTATGTGGTGTCGAACGGCAACTACACCTCCGTTCCGATGACTTTCCAACGCATTGATTCACAAACCGATGAAGTGGTGCAGACCTTCGATTTCGCCGTCACCAACTTCGCCATCTGCGACAACCTATGCTATTTCTACCATTATGATTATGGTACTGAACAATGTTCGGTAAAGGTGTTGGATGTGATGACGGAACAAATTGTCAACGAGCATTTTATTGCCGATGGAACTGAGTTGCGAACACCTTACGGCATCGCCGTCAACCCCGAAAACGGTGACGTGTATCTCACCGATGCTTACCAATATACTACCAATGGGGATGTCTATTGCTTCGGTAGCAACGGCCAGAAGAAATTCCAGTTTGAGGCGGGTCTCAACCCCAACAACATTATTTTTTTACAAGCTAACTAATAATTCAAAGATTCAAAATTTAATAATTTAACAATTTAATAATTTAGTAATTATGAGAAAAATTCTATTGATTTTGCTTGCTTTTGCAAGCCTCACTCTCTCCGCTCAGAACGAGCAGATGAGAGAGATGATGCGCACTGCGCAGAACACCCGTGCAACGAGAGACGTGTCTGCCAGCAATATCCAGTATTGGGTGGGGCACGGCAGCAACCAAGTCGTGGCCACTTTCTTCTTCTGCGGCAATGACGACCCCGTCGGTATTGCCTACGGCTATCGCTTCGACGGCGAGGCCACCATTCAGGACATGATAGAAGCCATTGACGAGGCGGACGACAATTTCAGCGTCACCATCACCACATGGATACAAGACATCGCCTACACTGATGACGAATACGATGTGATAATCGAAAGTGGCATGCTGATGTACAATGTCAATGGTGCTTTCTCCAGCGGAATCTCCGATGCACTCACCGATGGCGACTATTTCGAATTGACCGAATGGGGTGATTGCGACCTCCCCGTTGACAACATCTACTACCCGCAAAACCCGAATGCTGACGCCACCATCTCTGCTGACCAGATTCAGTATTGGATTGGCGAGGGTGAAAACGAAGCCATCCTCATCGTGCAATGGTGCGACCCCGAAATCGCCTTCGCATGGGGCTACCGCTTCGATGGCGATGCTACAGTACAAACCATGATGGAAGACATTGCTGCTGCCGACGAGCGTTTCTATTATGATGGTGGAGAGAGTGTAGTGAACCAAATCTACTATCAGGATGAGGATTACGACTTCTCTAGCTATACCGCAGGTATGTATGGCTGGTGGTTGCTTGTCAATGGCGAATCTGCGAATTGGGGCTACACCGTACAAACAGTTACGGATGGTGATGTCATCAAATGGGGTGATACAGAATGTTCACCCAGTAGTGAGTTCTGGGTTTACTATTGGACCACACCCGTAACTCCCGTTTCCAACCCGAACGGCGATGAAGTAGTAGATGCTACTATCTCCGCTGACGAAATTGAATATTGGGTTGGCGAAGGCGAAAACGAAGTGGTGATTGCCATCAGTTGGTGCAGTTACACCCAAACCGCCTTAGCATGGGGCTACCGTTTCGACGGAGAGACCAACCTCCTCGCTGCCTTGAATGCCATTGCCGAAGCCGACAGCCGTCTTACGGTATTTGGTTCCGCTCCCACCAACATCACCTATCAGGATGACCAATATGACCTGACCATGCAGCCCAACCCGAATGCGGAGTGGGGTGATGACGACTATGATATTCCGATGCACAGCGTGAATGGTGCAATGGGTCAAGTGGGTATGGCTGCACAAGAACTCCACAACAACGATTTTGTCAAAGTGGGTGGATATGCCTGCGGCATTATGGATGAATACTGGACCAGCATTGTATGGACTACCGAAATTGATCCCGTTTCCAACCCGAACACCCCCGAAGAGGTGGTGGATGCTACCATCTCCGCCGATGAAGTTGAGTACTGGCTGGGTGAAGGTGAGAACCAAGTGGTGGTCGCCATTAGCTGGTGCAGCAACACCCAGGCCGCTCTGGCATGGGGTTACCGTTTCCATGGTGATGCCACCGTCTTTGACGCGCTGACCGCCATTGCTGCTGCCGACAGCCGTCTGGCTGTGGTGGGTGCCGCTCCCTCCAACGTCACTTATCAGGATGGTGAGCTCGACCTTACCATGCAGCCCAACCCGAACGCTCAGTGGGGCGATCCCGATTACGATGCGCCCATGCATAGCATCAATGGTTTGATGGGCCAGAACTATATGGCCGCCGAACCAATTCACGATGGTGATTTTGTGAAGATTGGTGGCAGTGCGTGCGGCATCTTCTCCGATGACTGGAGCACCATCTCATGGACTACCACCATCAATCCCGCCACTGCACCCACTGAAGTGGGTCCGAGCGACGAGACCTTCGACGGTATCGTGGGTACCGAAGGCTGCCAGGGCATCTATTGCCAAGATCCCGCTATCTTGGGTTGGGCAACCTCATGCACCATTGAACGTGGCCGCCAGAACATCACTACTCCCGGTGTTTTCGTCACCTATGGTACAGAAAACGACGGTATCGGTGCTGCTACCGAAGCCACGGGCGACGTGGTCAGCTTAGGCGACTACGGTATTGCCGTCCTTACCTTCGACATCCCGATTCAGAACGGTGACGGTTACGATTTCGCCGTGTTTGAAAACTCGCTGAACGACTCCTTCCTTGAAATGGCCTTTGTGGAGGTGAGCTCCGACGGTGTGAACTACTTCCGCTTCCCCGCTATCTCCAACTCCGACACCACTGTTCAGGTGGACAACGGCGGCAGCGTGGATGCCACCCTCATCCACAACCTTGCCGGTAAATATCGCGCTGGCTGGGGTACTCCTTTCGATCTGGAAGAACTCGCCGGCAACGATAATCTCGACATCAACAACATCACCCACATCCGTCTCGTGGACGTGGTGGGCTGCGTTGAACCGCGCTATGCTACCCGCGACAGCCGCGGCCACATCATCAACGATCCTTATCCGACTCCCTTCTATTCCAGCGGTTTCGACCTTGACGGCGTTTGCGTGCTCAACGGCTGGAGACCCAATGGCGTTGAAGAGAATACTACGATGAATCATACTCTTACGGTATATCCCAACCCGTGCCACAGCACCCTTACCCTCAACACCGAAGCTCATGACGTGGTCATGCTCTTCAACCTGCAGGGCGCACTGCTGCAGCGCGTAGTGGCTACCGACAATACGACTACCTTGAATATGCAAGACCTGCCCGCCGGCATGTACATCGTGCGCTGCGGCAACCAGTCGGCCAAGGTCGTCAAACAGTAAATCAGACTTTACGACTGATTTGATTAGGACGCTTTTAGCGGGTTGTGCTCTGAACGGGTGCAATCCGCTAAATTATTTTTCAGAAATATGTATGAAATCCCCCAATTTCGGCATTAGAGAAAAGCGAAATTTGTTGTAATTTTGCAGCCCAATCGAATGATGAGAGAAAGGATCAAAACGGATTTTAGACTTGCAGTCACTTTGCTGTGCACTCTGTTGCTGCTATGTGGCACGATGGTGCGAGCTCAGCAGCAAGACACTGTCTATCAGCTGGATGCTGTTACAGTGCAGGGTAAGAATGAGATTCCTGCCGTGCAGAGCATCGCGCCGGTGCAGAGCATGGATGCCGAAAGGTTGGAGGCCATGCCCGCCGTGCAGGTCAGCGACGTGCTGAAGCTCTTCTCCGGCGTGGTCATCAAGGACTACGGCGGCGTGGGCGGCATGAAAACCGTGTCGGTGCGCGGCTTCGGCAGTCAGCATACGGCGGTGTGCTACGACGGTATCGTGGTGAGCGACTGCCAGACCGGCCAGATCGACCTGTCGAAATTCTCGCTGCAAAATACCGGCAACGTGGAGCTGGTGACCGGCTCCGACAACAGCATCTTCCTGCCCGCGCGCGCCGCCGCCAGCGCCAGCACCATCACCCTCAACACCAAAGTGCCACCCCACCCTCTCAACCGTCCCATACAGCGCAGCGAACTTCCCGTGAACGTCGATTTCCGCTTTACCGGCGGCTCCTTCGGCCTCATCAACCCCTCGCTCATCATCGAAAACCGATTTCTTCCACATGCCAAAGAACCCTATCCGTATATTGCTTCATCGCTAAATATCAACTATTTACAATCCGAAGGAAATTATCCTTTCGTGCTGTATTACGGCAACCAGGGCGATAGCACCTCGGTGGAGCGCCGCAGCAACTCCGATGTCCACATCTTCAATGTGGAGGAGAATCTTTTCGTGGACTTCAGCCCCCAGTCGCAGCTGAAGTTCAAGCTCTACTACTACCAGTCGGAGCGTGGACTGCCGGGCGCGGTCATTTTCTACAAACAGGGCAACAGTCAGCGGTTGTACGACCAGAATGCCTTCGGACAGGTGCATTTCGAACACCGCTTCCAACGGCCGTGGGCCTACCAGCTCAACGCCAAGTTCAACTTCGCCCTGCAACGCTACATCGACTCCAACTACCTCAATGCGGAAGGTTTTCTGCACAATGTGTATACGCAGCGCGAGTATTACCTGTCGAATGTGGTGCTCTATCAGCCGCACAAAATCATCTCGCTGTCGTTGGCCAACGACCTGATTTACGGCAACATGAGTGCCAACCTGCATGAGTTTGTCACTCCTAGTCGGTTCCAGTCGCTCACCGTGTTGGCGGCGAAGGTGACGGTACGGCATATCAATGCCCATGCACGGTTGTTGCACACCGGCGTGGTCAACCGCGTCAAGATTGGCGAGGCCTCCGGCAACCTGAGCCGTTTCTCGCCGTCGGCGGGCATCTCCTACCAGCCGCTGCTCAACGAAGACCTCCACCTCCGTCTTTTCTACCAGAATATCTTCCGTCTTCCCACCTTCAACGACCTCTATTACACCGAGGTAGGCAACCGCAACCTGCGGCCCGAAGACACCCACCAGCTCGATGCTGGCGTTACCTACAGCAAGAGTTTCCACTGGGGATTGCTGGAGTCCACCACCTCGGCCGAAGGTGACTATCGCCACACCTTCAGCCTGTTTTTCACCGCTGATGGCTATTACAACCGCGTGAAAGACAAGATTGTAGCCATTCCCAGTAAGAATCTTTTCGTATGGACCATGCTGAATTTTGGCAAAGTGGAGATGGCGGGGATGGATGTCAATGCCCATTTCAGTTACGAGTACGGTGATTCCAAATGGTTCAAGGGAGTTTCATTATCAGGAAGTTACTCCTTGCAGTATGCGGTTGACCGCACCGATCCCACGGGCAAGAGCTACGGGCATCAGATTCCTTACACGCCGTTGCATTCGGGTTCGGTGGCGGCGAGTGTGCAGATGCAGTATGTGGAGGTGGGCTACACCCTGGTGGCGGCCGGCAAGCGTTATACGCTGCAGCAGAATGTGCACACCAACGAGTTGCAGCCCTACACCGACCACAGCCTGTCGCTGACGGCGCGCTTGCCGATGGTGGTGGACCGTTGTGTGGGGCGAGTGGGACGGCGCTACATCATCGAGTTAGGACTGAAGGCCGAGCTGTTGAATCTGGCGGACCGCCACTACGAAATCATCCGCAACTACCCGATGCAGGGCCGCAGTTTCCGATTGACGGGGTGGGTGAAGTTCTGACGGCGCTCCGCCCGATTTCTTCACGCCTCCATTTGCAAGGCGGCGGTGAGCCGACGCAGCACCGCATTTATCACGCGTTTCGGAGAAACGCAATCTCAGTAACCCCAGACAAGCGGAACAAAGTGGAGCGCAGTCTGGGGGACGGCGGCCACCCGCGATAAAAAGCGTGTCGGAGACACGCGACTAATTGACCGCGGATGGACCCACCATTCCGCAGGCCGCAGGCTGGCGGAATCTCACTCCTTCTGCCGCAGTTCCCGCCTCAACTGCGCCAGTTCCTCTTCCAACTGCTTGATCCGTTCCACATTCTCGCGCCGCACCGAATGCCGGATTTTGAACATGGCGAGATTCATCTCGATGGTGGTCTCGCTGCTCTGTTTTGGCAGCACATCCGACATCAGTTCCTCCACCAGCTGGCCGCTGCGGTGTGCTAGTTTCTTTTGCATCTCCTTGTTTTCTTGTTGTTTGGGAATTTCTACAATTACCCGAGACAACTCTTTCAATTTGGCATATGCCTCTACGATAGCGATGGTGGTCTGTACCGCCCGTGGACTCTTCAAAATGGTGGCCAGCATATAGAGACCTTTCTCGGTGAAGGCTTTAGGAGTGACTGTAGAGTGCTTCTGTTTCACGAACCGGTGGAAATTTTCCACCAGTTCTTTTTTCTCTTTCTCATCCAAGTCAAAGATGTATCCGTCTGGAAACTTTTCAGGATTGTTTTTTACGGATTTATTAATGTCACGCGTCTCTACACCGTACAATTCGGCGACATCACAATCGAGGATGACCTGCTGGTTGCGCAGGGTGATGATTTTCTCTTCTACTTGTGGAAGCAAATTAGTTTTCATAGTTTTAAAATTTAAGTTAGTAATAACATTTACGTCCGCAAAGATACACCATCCAAAATTTAAAATCAAGGCCTTTGAAAAATTATTTCACTGAAAATCAATGAAATAAAAATGCAATTTTTGATTAAAAAATGGTCAAAAATTCCGATGAAAACCACAAATGGGCAAAAATGTGCATTTTTTGATTATGCCAATTTTTGGCAGGATATGATATGTTTTCGGAGAAATTGGGAAGGATTTTGCGCGCGACGATATTGACCGCGGATTACGCGAATTACGCGAATTCGGGCAGGTTGATTGCGACGGCCCGTAGGGGCGAATAATCATTCGCCCCTACAATAATTATTCGCCCCTACGATTTGGGCATCGAATGTATGTTGCGTCCGTAGAGACGTTGCGCGCAACGTCTCTACAATTGCCATGTGATTGGCCGCGACAATGTCCGGCGACCGCCCGCACGTCAGTGTGGGGTGGGCCCAGCACAGAAGAAATAAGCGTGCCAGCGGTACGCGTTCTCATAAGGTGGGTAAAGGAAAGCGCGTGCCGCTGGCACGCTATGACACGGGTGGTCTTGCTCTCCCCCACATTGCATGTGGGGTTACTGAAAACAGCTCCCTCCGGGAGCAAAGGCAAACAATATCCAACTGGAAACGCTGTTCCTTTTGAGTATTGAAAATGAAAGTGTTGCTCTGGCAAGAGAAGGAAATGAAATAAATTTGTATTTTTGCTCGCTTGTTTTTTCAAGAGAACATAAGTGTTGTAACAAATAATAAACAAAGACCAATGACGCCTGAACAGTTGAATAGCATCATTCATCATTACAAAAAACTTGCTGCTGAGGAAAATATATTGGGATGTGACTTGGAGAAACGCAACCGTCTTCTCAAGATGGCGCGTGAATTAGAAGACAATTTCGATGAATATCTTGAATATGAATACGCTCCGGATGATCTTGATACCACACTTGAACTACTTGTTGATAGTGATGAACCTAAATCTTTTTTTGACAGATTATTTTACCATCCTGACGATGACCTGACTTTGGATGACGAAATGGACTTGATTGATTATGAGGATTTTGCAGATTTTGAAGATGACGAGTTCTAATTAGATTTGGGGATAAACCTTTTTAGAACTGCGAACACGAGGCAGGCGAGGAAAAGGGTAATGTGTTTTTTCATAAGATGGGGATGATTACAATTGAAAGTGCAAAGATACTCTAAAATTTCTGATTCACAATGGGAGTGAATTTTGTGTTATTTGTTCCATGAAATAGCATCCATGGATCTATAGTTTCTACTATACTTCCTGAAGCTTCTTCTCCAACTCTTCTATAATTTTTTGTTGCGAGTTATAGGCTTTAATGGCCCTTTGTTTCAAGTCCTCGTAGGCTGCTTTCCATTTGGCGGCCTCTTCTTGGGCGGCGGCCAGCTGTTGCTGAAGCAGCGGCACGGTTTGTTCCAATTGTATTCGGCGGTTGTCTTGTTGCTTGCGAAACTCAGTGCGCGCTTTGTGCATTCGCTCTTTCACGCCGCCTTCCTTGATAAAGGTTTCTTCTAATGTTTTCAGATACCTGTTCATCATAACATCTACCTGGTAGCATAAAGTAAGACCGACATTGGCCATTTCTTCGGCACTCCAGCGATGAAAGTAAGGCTCGTAATCGCTGAGGGTGTTGTGTGTTTTGGTAAAGTCCTGCATGGGACTGAAACGCTTATCGACAGGAGTCCATATTGCCAGATGACGGGATTTGAGATAATCTCCGAAATCCTGACGCAGCTCGCCGATGCTTGCCCGGGCGACGTTAAACAATTTGAGTTCCATCTCATTAGACATTTTCCCGTCCTCGGCGCCCTCCACGATGTTCTGTTTGCCGGAGCGTGCCGCCTGAATCATCTGATCTACGGTGCGATCTCCGTATTTGGGCAGAAAACGTTCACAAAACACGTAGGTGAGTTGATACAAGACCTCCGTTTTCTGATAAAATCGCAATTCCTTCCAGTTGGTCACTTGGCGAAAGAAGCCTGGCATCTCGATTGCATGCTCTTGTTGTTCTCCCTGTTTCATAATTTTTTATTTCTTAAAAATAACACAACGATATAACATCTGATTTTAGTATCTGTTTATTTTTTTATTTTTAACATATCACACAACAAAATTTGGCATAGTTTTTGCAATTAACCAGTCTAAAGTATTTTTACGGAACAAAGAACCAACAATTATTATTATGCAGAACCCCGACACAGAATACGAACGATTTACCCAAGAGGTCTTTAGAAAACTGTCGGAATATCATCATTTTAACATAAGAACCGTTCAGCACAACATTAAGTTGAAAGGGCATTCGGGATGCGAACACCAAATTGATGTTTATTGGGAATATGAAAAGGATGGTATAAATCATCGTGTGGCTATTGAGTGTAAAAACTATAACAAGCGAGTAGAAAAAGAGAAAGTGTGCGCTTTCCAAGGCGTTCTTGCGGACGTGGACAATGTTAAAGGTATAATGGTCACGAAAATAGGTTTTCAGAAAGGGGCCAAGACTTTTGCAAAACAATACGACATTTTACTGAAAGAATTACGTGAACCCGACAAGGGGGAAACAATAATCGGAGAAATAGAAATCCATAATCATATTGAGAAAGGGAGTAAGCGTTATAAAGTGGACGAAAAATGGGCAGAAGAACACCGGATGAACATTCCCGAATATAAACGCAACCTGGATTTATGTTTTGCCCCAAACGACCACAAATGGAGGAATGCCACCTATATCCCATTGACAATCATTGATGATGTTGTTCGAAATGCAAAAGGAGATTACCTCATTTCATTAGAATCTGTAGAACCTCAAATACGAAAACGCCCTGCAAAGGACTTCCCGTATGTATTACCTTTTGAGGATGGGTATATTAACTCAAAAGAATATGGAACAATAAAGATTCTCGAAGTGAAATATGATTTCGAACGTGAAAAGCAACAGACAAACTTTGCTCTTGATGCCGAAGGCTTCGTTAAAGCAATTCTGAAAGATACATTTAGCGATAATACAGACCTCGTGGTATTGCGTTAGATTGACTTTGTTCTCACCAAGTTATCACCTTGTCCACAATCTCCTGCTGCTCGCTTGCTGTTCTTCTTAAATAAATACGTGTTGTTTCAATACTTTCATGTCCCATCAGGTCGGCGAGCAAGGCGATGTCATTGTATTTTTCGAGGAAGTTTTTGGCGAAGCGGTGACGGAAAGAGTGGGGATAGACCACTTCCCGCCTTAGCCCATACTTGTCAGCAAAGTGCTTTAGCTGCATGGCGATGCCTCGGGTGGTGATGCGCTTGCCGAAACGGTTCAGAAAGATATAACCCGAAGATATTTGCCGCTCGGACAACCATAATAGGGCTTTATTCTGTAAGGTTCTTGGAATATAAATGCGCCGGACTTTACCGCCTTTGGTGTAAAGGTCAATGTGTCCGGCCTGCACATGCTCCGCCTTGATTTGCAGTAGCTCGCTCACACGCGCCCCCGTGGCGGCCATGAACCAAACCACAAAATACCAATCCTTTTGTCCGTCTTTCAACAGACTGGATTTCAAAAATTTGTAATCGGCATTGCTGATCACGTTTTCAAGGAAGTTTTTCTGCTGCACCTTCACGAACCTCATTTTCATTTCGTCATGATGGGTAAACTCCAAATACTTGTTGACAGCCTGAAGCCGGAGATTTACCGTCTGCGGTTTGAAATGCTCCACAAGGTAGCCCTTGTAGGCCAACAGATTCTTTTTATTGAACTCCCCGTATGTTTTTTCAAAATAGCGCACCGTCCAAACATACGAACTAACGGTATTCTTCGAAAGGTCTGACCTCTGAAGAAACGATTCGAACTTTGTTACCATAACTTATTAAATTTTAAGTGATATGGTAATATAAGCGGCTTCTCGTAAGCCGCATTATGAGAATGTGCCGTTTGAAATACCGGATAATTGGGTATGGACGACGATTGGCGAATTGCTCATTAACAGAGATTCAGAACGAATTCCATTATCAACTGCGGTTAGAGAAAAACAAACCAATAAGATATATGATTATTATGGCGCAGCTGGAGTAATTGATAAAGTTGACAACTATATTTTTTCTGAGAGGCTTCTGCTAATAGGCGAAGATGGTGCTAATCTATTATCGAGAAGTAAGGACAATGCTTTCTTTGCAGATGGCAAATACTGGGTTAATAATCATGCTCATGTACTTGATTGCACAAATAAGATAGCTTTGGATTTTGTTGCTTTTGTAATAAATGCTTTTTCATTAGACATGTATATAACTGGCAGTGCTCAACCAAAACTGTCACAAGATAATTTGAATAAAATTCTTATTCCTTTACCACCTCTTGATGAACAAAGGCGACTTATAGAGGCTAAAAATGAATGGTTTGCCATAATTGACGAACTAGAATTAAACAAACAAGATTTACAAGAGATTGTCAAACAAACGAAAAGCAAAGTATTAGACCTTGCCATCCACGGCAAACTCGTGCCGCAAGACCCAAATGACGAACCCGCGATGGAACTATTGAAACGTATAAATCCGGCAACAAAGCCTTGTGATACCTCGCATTATGGGAACTTGCCGAAAGGATGGTGTATAGTGAGATTGGGTGATATTTATAACCACACAACAGGGAAAGCCTTGAAGAAATCCAATACCTACGGGGTGTTGAGAAAATATATTACCACATCAAATCTGTATTGGAATTCTTTTGATCTCACAGAAGTTCGTTCGATGTATTTTACCGATGAAGAAATTGAAAAGTGTACGGTTCATAAAGGCGATTTGTTGTTGTGTAATGGTGGGGATGTTGGTAGAGCTGCAATATGGAATTATGATGAAGATATTTGCATCCAAAATCATATTTCTAGATTAAGACCCAAGTACGAAAACACAATAGATAATCTGTTTTACTATTATATTTTGATGTACTTAAAGCAGAAAGGCTTACTTAATGGGAAGGGAGTCGCCATTACATCATTATCAGCGGCTGATTTACTTTCCATACAAGTCCCACTGCCACCAAAAAAGGAACAAGTTAGAATTGTTCAAAAGATTCAAGAAATAGAGAAAAGAATCCAAGAAATTTGCGAGGGATTATAGGTCTGCGCTTATTTTATCTAGAACATCAAAGAGCTCTTCAATTCTTAAGGCAATTCTTTCTTGCTCCACTCTTGGAGGTAAAGGAACAATGTATCTCGACAAGTAGCTATAATGTCTGCTATATCCCCTGTTTTCAATCTTTTTGGCCACATATTGCGTTAGATAATAAAAGTACCTTGCTGATATTAATGGCTGTAATATTTTAACTCCATCAGCACCGACAATAAAATCAAAATCAATGTATTTGGTAATTCTTGTATGGTCACCAAATACAATTATTGGCGAAGGCATATGAAGCAACTTGCTATCTACATCCGAATAGCCCTCAATGAAATTGGCACTTTGACTAATAACTGGATATTTACCGCTTTCATTAATTTCACTTTGTTTTATCTGATACTTTTTAGAAGCTATATTAGTACTGAGATATTCGAATGTGGTAGCACACCATCCTTTCGGCAAGTTCCCATAATGCGAGGTATCACAAGGAACCGCGTGTGGCGCGATACGCTTGAGCAACTCTGTCGCTGGCTCATCATCAGGGTCGTGTGATACTAGGTTACCGTGGATGGCCAATTCTAAAATTTTTGCTTTGGTTTGCAGGATAGTTTCTTGCAAATCATGCTTATTCGATTCAAGATCATCTACAATTTCAAACCATTGACCAACTGCTGCAACTATCCTAACTTGTTCCGCAAGAGGAGGTAAAGGAAATGTATATTCTCCTACTTTTTCTATGGTGATCGTATCTACCGTAGTTCCTTTTGATTTATCATACATCTGCTCCTGTACTAACAGACTACTCAATACAAGTTGAATGTACGAAGAGTTTAATGAGTGGATGTTTTGAAGACACAAGACACTTGCGTCTTTATAGTAGAATCTATCATCATTCTTAACTACATATGATTTCCCAATTGTTCCAACAGCAGACAGCATAATATCACTAGACTGCGGAATTCCATATGCTTCTTTTAATTTTTGGTAATGCTCTTCTGATATAAATAGATCGTTATTTACACTACCAAATTGAGCTAGTTTTACAATCTCGCGTGCGCGGTAGAATGGCACTCCTTCTCGTTGCCATTCCGCTTGTAACACTCTTTTGGCTGATACTGCATTATATAATTGGCCCAGCCTAACCCACTCCCAACTTTCCGGAACCTCAAACGGAGTATCTTCATTCTCATAATGCGGCTTATCACCAGTCTTTTTTGAGCGTTTTATCTTGCCTTCCGCAATGAGCTTTTCCTTTTCAGCACGGATGCGCTTGAGGAGTTCGCTTGCAGGCTCGTCGTTGGGGTCTTGCGGCACGAGTTTGCCTCGGATGGCAAGGTCAAGGATTTTTTGTTTGAGCAGTTTCGTGTTCATATCAATCCTCCTTTATGTTCGCCAATAATGCTTGAAGTTTGGTAACAGCGTCGGCTATCTTATTGCTCTTCTCCTGAATGGTGGTGAGCAACTCAGCCAGAGACATGTCTTCGGTTTCGTCGCCCTGCTTTATCCAGCTGATATCGAGGCTGGTTTTGTCGCGAGCCGTAATCTCTTCCAGCGTAAACTTACGCCATCTGCCATTCGGGTTGGTTTCCGCATCGTAAGTTTCCTTACGTTTACCCATATCATCAGCGCAATAGCACTCAACAAACTCATCCAAATGATGACGTTGCATCGGGTTGGTGGCAAGTGTATGCTTCACTCCTGTGCGATAATCGAAATACCAGATCTCTTTCGTCGGAGTTCCTTTGGTGAAAAACAGGACATTTGCCTTAACACCTTGAGCGTAGAAGATGCCGGTGGGCAGACGCAAAATGGTATGGAGGTTGAAGTTTTTGAGCAATTCTTTTCTGACCGTCTCACCGGCATTGCCCTCAAACAACACATTATCGGGCAACACCACTGCCGCACGGCCACCCTGTTTGAGTGACACCATTATATGTTGAAGGAAATTCAGCTGGTTGTTTTTGGTATCGACATAAAAATCATCACGGCTAATCTCCACAGAACCCGCAGGACGAGTACCGAAAGGCGGATTGGCAAGAATCACATCGACAAGGCTTTCCGGAGCCTTTTCCAACGAATCACGACAAACAATAGGACTTCTGTTGGTACCGATACCATGCAAATAAAGATTCATCGAAGCCAACGTTACCACAAGGGCGGTATTATCGACTCCCGACAAGGCTTCGTTCCGCAGAAAGTCTTGTTTTTCCTTGTCCTGCGACTGATTTTTCATATAATCGTATGCCGCCAACAGGAAGCCGCCGGTTCCGCAAGCCGGGTCGCAAACGGTCTCGCCAATCTTGGGTCGGGTTACGTCGACCATTGCCTGAATCAACGAACGAGGCGTAAAATACTGACCTGCACCACTTTTCTTATCTTGTCCATTCTTTTCAAGAATACTTTCGTAAATGGCACCCTTCACATCCCCATCCATCACAAGCCATTTTTCTTCATCGATGAGCGTGATCACTTTTTTCAGGTAAACAGGCTTATCGATTTTGTTTTGAGCCTTTGTGTAGATAGTACCAATAAGATTATCCTCTTTCTGCAAGATGTTGAGCGTGTCCTCGTATTGCTTAATGAGTGCGAGACCGTCAAGTGCAAGTAAATCTTTCCATCTGAATCCTTCCGGAATAGCTGATTCCTCGCCAAAAGTCTCAGTATTCTCATCGTCCATCTTTAAAAACAAAAGATAAGTGAGCTGGGTTATATAATCGGTAAAACCAATACCTTGTCCCGCTAAAACTGTGGCAAGCTGCCAAACTTTCTGGGATAATGTCTGTTCCCTTTGAAGTGTTTCTTTAGCCATAAAAACTATGCTGCTTTTCTATAAATAATAAATCTTGATAACGATTCCAATGCTTCATTTGCTTTGTCCAAGCCCTTGTATTCCGAAATGAGCTGCGCCGCAAATGTTTTGTCATAATCTTTAATATCTGAAATCTGACACGTTCCGTTGGCCGCAATATAATCGACAATCTGACGCATCAATTTAATCTGTTCTGCTGTAATATC
>JAEEGH010001860.1_pt1 | contig 59293 bp, 53 predicted proteins | sample 9134181 | NCBI WGS metagenome assembly JAEEGH01 (sample SAMN16246544, study PRJNA631951) | gut metagenome | biome: gut microbiome; feature: rumen; material: DP-attached | host: Bos | place: Iran: Karaj | collected 2018-10
TGCCAAACTCGTAAGCCGAATGTTCGCCGTCATTAAAAGAGACGAAGCTTATCAACGGAACTACAACTTATTTACTCCTACAGAAAAAAACTTGCAAAAAGCCATTGTCAATTCATAAGAATATATACAAACATCTTGCGATTATACGTTTTATTATTACTTTTGCATAAAAAATCAGACGCCAATGAAACGACAATTCTTTGCCATCACATTCTTTTGCATCGCTATCATCACCTCTGCACACGCCCAAATCTTCAAGACCGACGACGAGCCTGCCTTGGTGCTCATCGACAAGGCTCGTTATGTCTCTGCTGCCATACAAACCAATGATTATCTGTCGCTTATCGAAGGAAAACGAGTGGGCATCGTAGGTAACCAAACCAGCATCGTCGGCGAGACACATTTGGTGGACACCCTGCTCTCGTTGGGTGTTGATGTACGCAAAATCTATACGCCTGAACATGGCTTCCGTGGCACCGCCGATGCCGGTGCCAAAGTCAACAGCGGCAAAGATGAGAAAACAGGGATACCTATTGTTTCGCTTTACGGCAAAAACAAGAAGCCAACGCCTGAGATGTTGCATGGCATCGACATCATTCTTTTTGACTTACAGGACGTTGGCGTTCGTTTCTACACCTATATCTCTACCATGAGCTACGTGATGGAAGCCGCCGCGGAAAACAATCTTCCCGTCATCGTCCTCGACCGACCCAATCCCAATGGTTATTATGTGGACGGCCCCGTTTTGAAGTCCGAAAACAAGTCGTTTGTAGGTATGCACCAAGTTCCGGTAGTCTACGGCATGACCATTGGGGAATATGCCAAGATGGTGAACGGCGAAGGCTGGCTGAAAAATGGTGTCACCTGCGACCTCACCGTGATACCGATTAGAAAATACAACCGTAAAGCCATTTATGAGCTGCCTGTGAAACCCTCGCCTAATTTACCCAACTGGGAATCGGTCTACCTCTACCCCTCCCTTTGCTTCTTCGAAGGCACAAACGTCAGTATTGGGCGCGGCACGGAAACGCCTTTCCAAATCTACGGTCATCCCGATATGCGAGGCAGTTATACCTTCACACCTAAAAGCACGGGAGGAGCCACAAAACCCTTGTTGGAAGGGCAACGCTGCCGTGGCGAAAACCTGATTGAATATGCACATGATTACGCCCGTAATGCCAACCAACTCCATTTGGAGTGGATTATCGAAGCCTATCAACAATTGAAAGACAAAGGCTTTTTCAAGGATTATTTCCGTTTGCTCTCAGGCGACAAGCAGCTGCAACGCGACATAGAAAAAGGGAAAAGCGCAGACGAAATCCGCGCTTCGTGGGAGGACGACCTTGAAGCATTCAAGGCTGTTCGGGGAAAATACTTATTATATTGAAAAACCAAAATTTTATGTCATTCCAATTAGCCGTGCATGTCATTCCAACGTTGGCATGTGCGATAGAGGGAATCTATGAACGGCGGCTTGTAAGGCAAACACCAATAATTGACGGCCTCAACAGTCATAGATCCCATGCCTTTGCCCACTAACCCTACGCAGGGATGACATGCCTGTTGATGCCTGCAAAACAGTTATCCGAAAACCTCTTCCAAAAGCTTAAGATACTCTTTATAAACCAGCGTGTCCGACAACTCCGACAGGGCTTCGGCCAAGGAGCGATAGTACCACTCCACATCAGGCTTGCCGTTTGGAGCATGAAAGCGTTTCCACACCTCGTCTCCTATTTGCCTATAATCCAAAGCGATGCCGCTCATGTTGGAAAACTTGTCACCAAGAGCCACTATCTTGCTGTCGTGTGGCGCAGCAGCCAATTGTCTGAGTTGGGCTGTTTTTTTCTCACGCCAAGTCAGGTTTTCATCCAATGGGGCGGTTTCATTCTGCACGAGCACGGCCACCCTATCGCCAAACTGCTCACGAAGCTGTTCGATGGTGACATCGGTGTCCTCCACCGTGTCGTGCAAAATGGCGGCGGCCAACATTTCCTGGTCGTTGGTCATCGTGGCCACAATAGCCGCAGCCTCCATGGGATGTATGATATAAGGATAACCTTTGCCACGGCGCTCAGTGCCCTGATGGGCTTCGACGGCAAACTTCACGGCCTTGTCGAAGAGGCTGGTTTCTAATGGATTGTTCATGTTTTTAGATCAAATTGATTTTTCGGGCTTGCTCACAGATGCGCTTGGCACGTTGCTGATGGTAGTCGTTTTCGCCATAGAGCGCATTGAAAAAGCTCACCAAGCCTGCTTCTCCATAGCCTTTCTTAAGGATGGCGACAATGCAAAGGTTTTGCAGTGCCACCGAATAGGTAACGATGTCCAAACCCGTGCCGGCCAACTGTAGCAGGGCCAATTGGTAGGCGCTTTCGCTATAAGTTTTGCTCATCTTCACGATATCGCCAATGGTCTTCATGTTCATGTTGAGCAGTATTCTATAGTATGGCATGAGGTTGTCTTCATAGACCTCGCCATGGTTGATGGCGGCAATTTTGTCAGCAAGGTTCTTGAAAGGCTTCAATTCGAGGAAGCTGCGGAACGTGTCGCCATTAAGCGGCACCTCATCGAGTTTGCCCGTTGCCACCATCGACTGCACCGTGCGTCGATAGCCCATGATTTCCTTGCGTATGCGGCAGAATTGTTCGTCGGCAAGTTCCAACATACCGGCAAGTCGGGTCATATTGCGCTGGTATTCAATCGGGATTTCCACATTGCTCTTGTAGCCGATGTCGTGGTACATATTGGCCCACACATGCTGCAAGGTGCTGCGCATCTGAAGCTCGAAACGGATCTGGTTCAACTGAGGCAATTCGGGGTCTTTGTACAAGGTCTCTGGAATGCGGCATACATAGTGAAGCGACAGGTAGCCAAAACGGTCGATCTCAAGCATCTTGCGCTTGTCGACGGAGTTGGCCCAGTCGATTTCAAACATCTTTTCGACCAAGGCGGAAATGATGTCGACTTCATCGCTGTAGTAGGTGATGATGCGTGCGCCGAGGACATCGGTAATATCTTCCAACGTATGGTATTTGAAGCCTTTCAGTTCCAACTTCCCTGCCAGGCTTTGCTCCGCCTTGACGCGGGCTTCAAGGCCCGAAACGAGAATGTTGTTCTTGTCGAGGCAGTTGCGCAACAAATCGAGGACCACGGTTTTCATCTTCTCATAAATGGGAAGTTTCTCGTGATACTCGCTGAGGAGCATCTCACAATGCACATCGAGTTTCATAATACCCTGATTTAGATAATGGTAATGATGTTGGAGAATCCGGTGATGTCGAAGACCTCCTTCACGCGGGGGTTCATGTTGTGCAACACCATCTTGCCATTGCGAGCCACGACGCTTTTCTGCAAGAGGAGGAACACACGCAGACCTTGCGACGAGGTGTAGGTCATGCCAGAACAGTCGATGTCGATGTTGGGGCGTTCGTCCTCCATCAAAGGAGCGATGTCTTGCTGAAACTGGTCGGCATTGGTGGTGTCGATGCGCCCTTCGAGGGTCACGAGCGTCTTTTCGTTTTGCTTGTTTATTGTGACTTTCATTTCTTCAAATCTTTCACTATTTTTCTCATTATCAATACATTGTTACCATCCTCATAATGGTATTCTATGCTGTCCATCATCTTTTTGCAGAGGTAGATGCCGAGGCCACCCACTTGGCGTTGGTCGGCAGAAAGTTTCACGTCAGGGTCGGCCTTTTCCAAAGGGTTGAAGGGTACGCCTGCATCGCGCAGTTCGATGGTCAGCACCAGCGACTCGTGGTCGAGGCTCGTGCCAGCCTCAAGCCATCCAATGCCGCCTTCGTAGGCGTAGCGCACCACGTTCTCGACGGCCTCCTCGACAGAAAGTTCAATCTTGAAGCGCAGGTCGAGGTCGTTGGGCATGTCGGGCGAGGCCATCAGGAAGGCGATGATCTCGCTTGACTTGTCGGTGATGGGGTTGAATCTTTTTTTTATCATGTCAAATATAAATGCTCATTATGGTTATGTCGTCATTTTGTGGATTGTCGTCGGCAAAATCGCGGACGGAATGGTAGAGACTTTCAACGATAGTTTGCTCTGATAGAGACGTTTCATGGCTTCTCTCTACCACGTTTTGTGCCCAGGCCAAAAGCCTTTCGTCGCCATATTGGCTCAGGTCTTTCCTTTCGGCTTCGGTAACGCCATCGGTATAGGCGATAACACGCGTACCTTGTTCAAAATCAATCCGTTCAGCTTCAAAACTAAAATTCTCAAATAGACCGATGGCAATATTAGGCTTGCATTTGAGCATGTAAGGTTCTCCATCGGGTGGCATGACGAGGATGGGGTCATGACCGGCATTGCAATACTCCATGTGGCCGGTCTTGAGGTCGATGCGAGCCACAAACATCGTCACGAACATGCCCGCCTTGTTGGAGTTGCTGAACGTGTCGTTGATGCGACGCATCGAAACGTCCAAAGGCAGGCCTTCGTTCACCACAAAGCGCAGCAACACCCTCGTGATGGCCATCAGCAACGAGGCCGCAATACCTTTGCCCGACACGTCGCCAATGGCGAAATAAAACTGGTCGCCTTGCTGATCAAAATCATAGAAGTCGCCCCCGACGGCCTTGGCTGGATTGACGTAGGCATGGAAAAATGGCGGAAAATCGGTGCGCAGCATCCCACGCTGGATGTCGCGTGCCAAGGTCAGATCCGACTCCATACGTTCCTTGGCTTCCGTGGTTTTCCTCAGCTCCTCACCGTAACGAATCGTACGACGGATGACACCACGACTGAAGAAAAACAGCACAAGGAAACTGATTAATCCGATTATAATCAAATAAATCAACAATTCAGGAGCCTCTCGCCACCAATCTATTGGATGGATGGAACCATCAGCGATGACGAGGGCAGTAACAATCTGAGCCAAAAGCGAAACGACCACTACGGTGCCCATAATCCGCCAGCTCAACCGATCAGAGAATGTTTTACCGTTCATTGTTGCATTGAATTGAGGTGCAAATTTACAACAATTTGCGAAAAACACGCAATTTGGAACTTTTTTCTAAATTTGCAATGAAAAAAAAGACAACTATGGACGCTATCAAAATCTCTTTGGACGACTTCGTACACACTGGCGGAGGCTTCAACGGCGAGAGCTACGACCACAAGACCGACCCGACGATAATGCTCAAGCTCTATTTTCCGGGCAAGGTTCAACAGCCTTATGACGAGATGCTACTGGCCCGCAAAGTGTACGACATGGGCATCCCCACCCCCGAACCAAGCGAATATGTGGTGACCGAAGATGGCCGTTACGGCATTTTGTTCCACCGTATCCCTAACAAGATTTCCTATTCACGTGCCATTGGCGACCATCCCGAGAATGTAAAACAATATGCAGAGGAATTTGCGCAAATGTGCCACCAGCTGCACGCCACCCATATCGACACCACCCAGTTTGAGAATGTGAAAGACCGCTATCATAAGCTATTGGCAGAAAATCCATTCTTTACGGCAGAGGATAAGGAAAAACTGAACCGTTTCATCGACAGCGTCCCCGATACCGACACCGCCATCCACGGCGATCTCCAATACTCCAATGTTGTTTTCACCGAAAGCCAACGCTATTTTATCGACCTCGGCGACTTTTGCTACGGCAATCCCCTTTTCGACTTGGGAATGGTTTATCTGTGCAGTAACCTCAGCGACGCGTCTTTCATCAAAGAGACTTTCCACATGGAGAAAGCCACTGCCATCAAGTTTGGGGAAGCTTTCGCGAGCGCCTATTTCGGCAAAGACCGCTCCTTAAAGGATATTGAAGCGGAAATCAGACCATTCGCGGGCCTCAAAACGCTCATCATCGAGCGAGATGCAAGAAGTCCTCTACCGCAATTCCGTGTGGCGTTAGAGGGAATTCTCCATTGAATTTCATCGACGTTTCGCCGTTGAGTCAACAACGATTTCCGTATAAGTGGAAAGGACAAACACCGAGATTTGGCCATTTTCCTTGGCAAACCGTATGGCCGCCGAAAGCGAGTCTTCGGGAAAGATTCGGTCGCTGTCGAAATAATAGAGGCTGTCGGACGTGTTCAGCCAACCGCCTACGTATCCGTTATGGCTGAGTGCGTGTGAAATCACCTTAGGCAACTGGTCGCGTGAATGGCTGTTTTGGGTGGCCGCATACGCAACGCAGATTCCCTCTGTAGGCTCGCTCATTGTACGGATATCAAGGGTGAAACCATCGGGGTGCGTCTGACTGTATGTCCACACCTTATCGGCAATCCCCTTTACCTGGTAACTCGAAGTCCTACATTGTGCAAGGAAAAGGGTGCTGCAGAGGAAAAACACCCCTACAAGCACCCTCTTTGTCGTTTGTTTCTTCATCCGACCTTTTATCTTGTCCTACCAGGATACACCTTCAAGGCTTCATCAAGGCACTTGATGGCGGCCTTCAGGTCGTCGATGCAGATGCAATAGGTGATACGAGCCTGATGACGGCCCTTTTCCGGGTCGGCATAGAAGCCTGTGGCCGGAGCTAACATCACGGTTGCGCCGTTGTAGCTGAAATCGGTGAGCAGCCACTGGCAGAACTTGTCGCTGTCGTCAATAGGCAGGTCGATGACGGTGTAGAAAGCGCCCTTAGGCATAGGGCAGAAACAGCCCGGAATCTTGTTGACTCCCTCCACGATGACATTACGGCGGGCAATGTATTCGTTATAAACACCATCAAAGTATGACTGCGGCGTTTCAACGGCGGCCTCGGCAAAGATCTGGCCAAAGCTCGGTGGCGAAAGACGGGCCTGAGCCAAACGCATGGCGATGGCGTAAACCTCGCTGTTGCGGGTCACCATGCAGCCCACACGGGCACCACAAGCGCTGTAACGCTTCGAAACCGAGTCGAACAGAATGGTGTTGCGCTCCAAACCTTCAAGCTGCAACACACTGAAATGCTTGTGACCGTCATAGCAGAACTCACGATACACCTCGTCAGCAAAAAGGAACAAGTCATATTTCTTGACCAAACCTGCGACCTTGAGCAATTCCTCATGGGTGTAAAGATAACCCGTGGGATTGTTGGGGTTGCAAATCATGATGGCCTTGGTGTGCGGTGTAATGGCTTTTTCAAAGTCCTCGATAGGCGGCAAGGCAAAACCAGTCTTGATGTCGCTTGGAATGGTGACAATCTTTGCATCGCAAAGCTTGGCGAAGGTATTGTAGTTGGTGTAATAAGGCTCTGGAATGATGATTTCGTCGCCAGGGTTGAGGCACACGGTGAAAGCCATCTGCAAAGCTTCACTACCACCCGTGGTGACAAGAATCTGGTTAGGCGTGACATCGATGCCATGACGATGGTAATAGTTGCAAAGGGCACGACGGTAGGTGGGAATACCGGCGGAGTGGCTGTACTCCAGCACACCATGGCTGGCCGGAAGATCCTTGGCGGTCTCAGCAAGGGCTTTCAAGGCACCCTTTGGGGTCTCGATATCAGGTTGTCCGATGTTGAGGTGATACACATGAACACCGCGTTCCTTGGCAGCATCGGCAAAAGGAACGAGTTTACGGATTGCCGACTGCGGCAGCTCCAAACCTTTTTTGGATATTTGTGGCATAAGTGTTTGTTTTTGTATAAAAAGCCATCTAACGTAAACATTAGACGGCTTTTACGATAACTAATTTACAATTCAAGTCGGATTATTGTTTATTGACAGGTGAACCGGCATCATCTTTCTTTTCAGGCATGGCCTCGGTGGGTTGTTCGAGCACGCGGCCAGTGATGCGCAGCACCACAGTAGGATTGCTGATAGCATTTGAGGTCACGGTAACGGTTTTGTTGATGTTACCCACACGGTTGGTCCTGTAAGTCACCTTGATAACTTCTGTCTCACCAGGAAGGATGGGTTCTTTAGGCCATGAAGGAATGGTGCAACCGCAGCTTGATTTGGGCTTTTGCACCAGCAGAGGCTCGTTGCCCGTGTTGGTGAAGCGGAACTCGCATTCGCCATTGCCGTTGTAAGGCACTTCGCCGTAATCGTGCACGACTTTTTCGAATTCAATCTCTGGTCCGTTTTGAACTTTAGTGTCTTGAGCTTTGGCCACTCCTGCGAAAAGGAGCATGATACCAAGAAGATAAATCACTTTTTTCATTGCTTATTGATTTAAAATTGTTGCAAAATTAGTAATTATTATTGTTCGATGTTCAAATATGCCAAATTTTCAAACATTTTTTCTCTTTTTCAAAAAGTGTGCCAAAAAAAATTCTCCGAGAACACTCTCGGAGAATTTTTTCATTCCTAAACACAAGCTTTTACAGCAGGTGGCAAGTAACGGTCAAACCGGCCATCACGATACTCACCATGCTCATCAGCTTGATGAGGATGTTCAGTGAAGGACCTGACGTATCCTTGAACGGGTCACCGACAGTGTCGCCAACGACGGTAGCCTTGTGGTTTTCAGAACCTTTACCACCGAAGTTGCCTTCTTCGACGTACTTCTTGGCATTGTCCCAAGCACCGCCCGAGTTGGCCATGAAGACAGCCAGCACGAAGCCCGTGCTCAAGCCACCGATCAACAGACCGAGAACACCAGGAACACCCAGGATGACACCCGTCAGGATCGGGACGAGGATGGCGAGGATGGAAGGCACCAGCATTTCGTGTTGGGCACCCTTCGTCGAGATAGCCACACAACGCTCGTAGTCGGGTTCGGCCTTGCCTTCAAGGATACCCTTGATGGTGCTGAACTGACGGCGGACTTCCTCCACCATCTTTTGGGCTGCACGACCCACAGCGTTCATCGTCATGCCGCAGAACACGAAGGCCATCATAGCGCCAATGAACACACCCACCAAAACGACGGGGTTCATCAGGTTGACGTTGTAGGCTTCCATGAAGTCCACCAACGTAGCTTTGGCAGCTTCAACGCCATTAGGCAGATCTTGTCCAATACGCACCAAAGCGATCTTGATTTCCTCAACGTAGGAGGCCAACAGAGCCAAGGCAGTCAAAGCAGCGGAACCGATGGCGAAGCCCTTACCCGTGGCAGCAGTGGTGTTGCCAAGAGCATCAAGGGCGTCGGTGCGCTTACGCACTTCGGGTTCGAGGCCGCTCATTTCAGCGTTACCACCGGCATTGTCGGCGATGGGGCCGTAAGCGTCGGTGGCCAAAGTGATGCCCAAAGTGGAGAGCATACCCACGGCAGCGATACCGATGCCGTAAAGACCTCTCGAAAGGTTGGCAGCCGTAAACTCAATGTTGAAGCCATTGGCGCAAAGGTAAGCCAAGACGATGGCAAAGCCCACGGTAACGACCGGGATAGCCGTGGAGAGCATACCCAGACCTAAGCCAGAGATAATCACCGTAGCAGGACCAGTCTTCGAGCTTTCGGCCACTTTTTGCGTGGGCTTGTAGCTCTGTGAAGTATAGTATTCAGTAGCTTTTCCGATAATCACACCAGCGAGCAAACCGACCACTACTGAGAGTGAAGTTTGCCACCACATGTTGGCTAAATCGCCCGTTTCATTACCGAAGAGGAAATACATGATGCCAAAGGTCGCAGCGGCGATGAGAATGGCAGCGGCATTGGTACCACGGCTCAATGCGCCAAGAAGTTCCTTCATGCCAGCGTTTTCCTTGGTCTTCACGAGGAAGATACCAATGATGGAAAGCAGTACGCCCACGGCAGCAATCAGCATAGGAGCCAGCACGGCCTTGAACTGCAAGCCTTCGACGGCGGCAGTGGCAAATGCCGAAGCACCCAAAGCCATCGTGGCGAGGATGGAGCCAGCGTAGGATTCGTAAAGGTCGGCACCCATACCAGCCACGTCACCGACGTTGTCACCGACATTGTCAGCGATGGTAGCGGGGTTACGCGGGTCGTCCTCAGGGATGTTGTACTCGGTCTTACCGACGAGGTCGGCACCGACGTCAGCAGCCTTGGTGTAGATACCACCACCCACACGGGCGAACAAAGCCTGCGTGGAAGCACCCATACCGAAGGTCAGCATGGTAGTGGTAATGGTGATGAGGTCGTTTTCGGCTCCGACAAACTCAAGCAATCCAGTGCCATTCAGCACAAGGAACCACACGGAAACGTCGAGTAGGGCAAGACCCACCACGACGAGACCCATGACGGCACCCGAGCGGAAAGCCACTTGCAGGCCGCTGTTGAGCGACTTGCGGGCGGCGTTAGCAGTACGTGCCGAGGCATAGGTGGCCGTCTTCATGCCGAAGAAGCCCGCCAAGCCCGAGAAGAAACCGCCCGTGAGGAATGCGAACCACACGATGCCGTTCTGCAACTTGAAATAGGCCATGATGCCGAAAATGGCGGCCAAGATGATGAACACAATGATCACCACCTTGTACTGCTGCTTCAGGTAAGCCATAGCTCCCTTACGGACATAAGCAGCAATTTTCTTCATCAAGTCCGTACCTTCGTCTTCCTTCATCATCTGTTTGAAGAAGATGAAAGCGAATGTCAGCGCCAAGACTGAGGCGGCTAACACGATGTAAACAATACTGTTACTAATCATAAGATTGATATTTAGTTAGACATAATTTCTACTAAAAACCATTGTTTTGACGGGGCAAAAATAAGGACAAAATAAATTGAAATGAAACTTTTTTGCATAGTTTTTTATCGAAAACCAACTTTTTTTGTCCATTTCACAAAAAGTCCTTACTTTTGACGATTGAAGAAAGAAGGTTTTGTTTTGAAATAGAGACTTAATAATCAGTTTTTTAACAAAACGAAATCTGAAATCTTCTATAAACTGAACTGCAATGAACAAGGTCAATTTGGAAATCGTAGGCCTGACCTACAGCGAATCCTCGACGGGAGCCTACGTCTTGATTTTGGGCGACAAAAACTCCCAGCGTAGGCTACCCATCGTCATCGGGAGTGCCGAAGCCGAGTCCATCGCCGTGGGCATCGAGAAACACAGGAACGGCCGTCCGCAAACCCACGACCTCTTTATCCGTTTCGCCAAGGAGTTTGGCGTCGAAGTCATGGAGGTGGTCATCAACCGATTCCGCGATGGGATTTACTATGCCATGATAGTCTGCAAACAAGGCGACGACCTGACGATGGTCGACGCGCGTCCCTCCGATGCCATCGCCATCGCTGTTCGTGCAGGTTGCGAGATTTACGCTTACGAGACCGTCATGGAAGAAGCCGCCATCCTTATGGACGACATGGACGCTCCAGCAGTTTCCGATTCTGATGAAGGCCCTATTAATAAAGGTGTAAAACCAACCAGCCTCGACCTGCTCAATTTGGAAGAACTGGAAGAACTGCTGCAAGAGGCTATAGACAATGAGGATTACATGAAAGCGGCGGAGATTAGGGACGAAATCAATAGGAGGAAAGGTTGTTGAGAGTTTAGAGTTGAGAGTTGAGAGACGCTTTGCGTCATTGCGAGGAACGAAGCAATCCAGAGTTTGGAGGTAGGAAGTAGGAGGTATGAGGTATGAGGTATGAGGTATGAGGTAAGGAGAATGCGGAATGAGGAATGATGAATGCGGAATGATGAATGATGAATATTTAAATCTTTAAATCTTGAAATTAGAAATCCTGAAATTTTAAATCTTTGAATATTAAATCTTTAAATCAAAAATAATGAAAGCAATCAAATTCAGGCTTATCGTGATGAACTTCCTCATCTTTGCGGTGTGGGGAGCCTATCTTTGTTCTTTGGGCATCTATCTCAGCAAAATTGGCTTAGGTGCCAACATCGGGAAATTCTTTGCTATTCAGGGCATCGTTTCCCTATTCATGCCTGCACTGATGGGCATCGTCGCCGACCGTTGGATTCCCGCCCAAAAGTTGCTCGGTATCTGCCATTTTATCGCCGCCATCTTCATGGCCTTGGCCGGTTACATGGGAATGAAATACGGTACCGAAGTCACCTTCGGGCAGTTGTTCCCGTTCTATGCCCTCAGCGTGGCGTTCTTCATGCCGACCATCGCCTTGGGCAACTCGGTGTCGTACAACGCCTTGAACCAAGCCGGCCTCGACACGGTGAAGGCCTTCCCTCCTATCCGCGTGTTCGGCACCATCGGTTTCATCCTTTCCATGTGGATCGTCAACTTCACTGGGTTTAAGGATGGCTACCAACAGTTGTTTGTTTCGGCGGCATGGGGCCTTATCTTGGCTGTTTATTCATTCACCTTGCCCGACTGCCCCGTCAACAAGAACGTGGAAAGCAAGTCGTTCGTCGACACCTTCGGCTTGCGCGCTTTCTCATTGTTCAAGGATGCCAAGATGTGTGTGTTCTTCATCTTCTCGTTCCTTTTGGGCATGTGCTTGCAGGTGACCAACGGTTTCGCCACTCCCTATCTTGACGACTTCGGCAAGATTCCGGAGTATGCCAACGCTTTCGCGGTGAAGCACAACGTGTTCCTGTCGTCCATTTCGCAGATTTCCGAAACGCTTTGCATCCTGCTCATCCCCTTCTTCTTGAAGAAGTATGGTATCAAGAAAGTGATGCTTATCGCTTTTGTGGCTTGGGCCTTGCGTTTCTTCTTCCTCGGCGCCGGAAGTCCTACAGGTTTCGGCCTCGTCCTGCTGATTCTCTCCATGATTGTCTACGGCGTGGCCTTCGATTTCTTTAACATCAGTGGTTCGCTCTTCGTCGATCAAAACACCGACGTCAGCATCCGCAGCAGCGCCCAAGGTGTGTTTATGATGATGACCAACGGACTCGGTGCCACCATCGGTTCGTTGTGTGCCCAAGCCGTGGTGAATCGTTTGGTCTACGAGCCTTCTGCCGCCGACCCGAGCTTCAACCTGATGGGTGGCTGGTCATCGGCATGGTATGTGTTTGCCGCGTTCGCACTCGTCGTTGGTATATTGTTCGCCTTCTTGTTCAAGTACAAGCACGAGCCTGAGAAAGAGCAACAAGCCAAATAAAACCGGGGTTATGTGATTCACAACCTCACTTCTCAAAGTGAGGTTTTATGTAAAAGTTGCACTTCGCGAAGTGCAACTTTTTATTATTTCTTCACTTCTCGAAGTGAGATTTGATATTTTTTACTATTTTTGCAGAAAAATATCACTATGGAATCGCTTTTCACCTCGTTCAATGTCTATCTTGGTCTCACCCCGATGGATTATGTCAGGTCGTTTCACGACAAGATCAATTGGAAGAATCGGCTCATCGGCTTGATGGGGCAAAAAGGTGTGGGCAAGTCCACGCTTTTGCTCCAGCACATCAAGATGTACGACAATTTGGAAGAAACGCTATATGTGCAGGCCGACGACCTCTATTTTTCGGGGCATACCTTGTATGAATTGGCCTACGACTTCTTCAAGCGGGGTGGCCGACGACTTTATATCGATGAGATACATAAATATAAAAGGTGGTCGACGGAGATTAAGATGATATATGACCAGTTGCCGCTGTTGTCGGTGGTTTACTCGGGCAGTTCGTTGTTAGCCTTACGCAAAGGCGGTTCGGCAGACCTCAGTCGTCGTTCGATTGAGTACACCATGCCTGGGCTTTCATTTCGCGAATATCTCAACATTGCCAATGGCTGGAACCTGCAGCCAGCTTCGCTTGACAACATCCTCAAAGGGCACGTCGATTTCCCATACGGAGAGCATCGTCCGCTGAAGTATTACGCAAAATATCTGAAAGAAGGGTTTTATCCTTATTTTAAGGAAGACGATTTCTTGGTACGTTTGCGACAGGCTGTCAACGAGACCGTTGAGCACGACATCCCCAACTATGCCGACATGCCCGTAGCCTCGGCTGCAAAACTGAAAAAGCTAATGTATGTGTTAGCTAATAGCGTTCCATTCAAGCCCAACCTCACCAAATTGGCCAATGAATTGGAGATTGGCCGCAACCAACTGCCCGATTACGTCGAGTATCTCGTCAGTTCGCGACTGTTTAACAACTTACGGGCAAAAGGCACCGGCGATGCCATCCTGCAAAAGGTGGAGAAACTCTACCTCAACAATAGTAACATTGCATACGCCGTTTCCGATGTGCAGCCTGATGAAGGTACGGTTCGCGAGACCATGTTCCTTACCTGGATGCAGGAAGTTTACAAGGTGACAGCTTCAAAAATCTCCGATTTTGAGATTGATGGCATCACCTTTGAGGTCGGCGGAAAGAACAAGAAAGGCACTCAAGTGAAGGAGGCCGACGAAGCCTATTTGGTGAAGGACAATATCGAATATGCCTTCGGCCATTCTGTCCCGATTTGGATGTTTGGCTTTGTGTATTGACCTTTATTTCCCGCTTTTGTGTCGGTTGCAGTCGCGGCAGAGCATCTGGCAGTTTTCGGCTACGGTACGGCCGCCATCGCACCACGGCGTGATGTGGTCGGCTTCCATCTGTTCGATTTCGAAGTGCTTTCCGCAAATGGTACAGATGCCGTTTTGCTTTTCGTAAACTTCGCGCTTGGTATTATCATCGAATGCGCGGATGCCAAGATGATGCTCGTCGTGGTCGAAAACATAATGGAATATGCCTGATTTCTTCTGCACATCGGAGTCGGCCATAAGCCGCGAAACCTCTTGAGCAATAGCAGTAGCCGTGAGCGTTGTGTCGTAGTATTGGTTGTAAAGGATACCCCAATCAACCGCTTTCATCTCTTTTTTATACCTACGTCCAAACAGTTTTTCCACCCAATGAATCACATCTTGGAAATACTGCCAAAGTTGGTCGGCATCAGTATCGTGCTGATGCTCCGCCATATATTGCTCAATGCTCTTTCCCTGCTTATTACCAATCCATTTCAAGGCTTTCTCGAAATAATCCTGTCGGATGGGCGAACCCGACATATAATCTGAGGCAATTTTGTAAGCCACACAACCCGTCTTGGAGAAACGGCGTTTGGCTTGCGTCACCCAAGGGCCTGAATAAATGGCATTTCGGATTTCCTGTTCGGTCAGCTTTTCACCTGCAATGTTGATGATATTGAACCACTTCAGCTTTTCCTCATCGGTACCGTTTTCGCAGATGTAGATTTGAAGCGGATAATTTAGAATGCGCTCTTGCTGTGTTTCCGTAAGGTTATCCCAAGCACAAAGATTGCCCTCGATAACCATCATAAATTCACCAGCAATAAACGAACAAATTGAAATGGTGCGTTGTTGGCCGTCAAGCAGTTCATATTCAATGCCATCGGCGCCATCGGTTTTCACCCAATACATTACGTTGAGCGGAAACTTGTTCCAAACGGTATCAATAACGGCGTTACGCTTTTTGTCATCATAGACAAACTCACGTTGATACTTGGGGCGGATATTCAGTCGACCGCCGTAGCCCACGATGCCTTCTTCAGAGGCACTAAGGTCTTGATAGCCTTCCGCCAACTCGCGGATTTTGATTTCATGAAGTGTTATTTCCATAGGGTATTCTTGTTTAGATTGTTATGTTTTCTTACCGGGTTGCTGCCGTAGGTCGCAACCTACGGTAAAGCGAGTATCGTCCCTTTGGGACGGGTTGACTGTTGCTATTCATTCCCTTCTGCCGCCATCGGGACGGGTGATTCGCTTGCCTTGTATGGAACTGCTTTCGGTTGACGACGACGGATGAAAATTCTAGCATAAGTGTTTTTCCCTTTGATTAAAGGTCTAGCATCTTTTTCCCCTAAAAACGGTATCCCAACAATTTCAGCATTATAACCTGCAGAAGCACTCAATCCTAATATTTCAAATTGGTTAGGATTGAATTTATCCAAAAATGTAACAGGTACTCCCATTACACTATCGTAATCAAATGGAATATCAGTATATGTATTCACATTTATAGCATCGTAATTATCATATTTTGGATATTCTTCAGGAGAATAGTGTTTGTATAAAATCAATTCTTCGTTATGTTTCGAAACTGGTAAATTAGTAAACCAACAAGCAGTTGAAACTCGTGCTATCTTCTTGCCATTTTCTATATGATGGAATTTTTCCCAATCATCGGGGACCCGAAAAAACATTCCTACATTGAAATTAGTATAGCCAGTACGAATCTTGTCTTTTTGAAACATTCGAAAAGTCTCTTTATAGGTCAGTGCATTAGTATTACCAATAATCAAGAATTGTTTATCGTATTTATCTAACAATGCAAGGTATTCACGAAACAAAGAAAAAGGTGGATTTGTTACGATGATGTCAGCTTCCATAAGTAGTTCTACACATTCTGGACTATCAAATGAGCCATTCCCTTTTAACAATGTCAACACATTCTTGTCATTTTGAATCAAATATTGCACATCAATAAGATTCACGGCACCATCGCCATTGTAATCCTTTACTTCCGAGATTTCAACCTTGTATGCTGTTTTCTTGGGTTCCTCGTCAGTTATGTCAAACACCAAAGGAAGTTCATCACCAGCAATTGGTGAGCCATTGTAGCAAGTGGCAATCAGTTTTTTCAATCCAAATGAATTGAAATTGAGGGCAAAATACTTGAAGAAATTACTTTCGTATGGATCATCGCAATTGCAAAAAACAACTTTGTTTTCAAAATAAGGTTTATAGAATTTCAATTCTTTAGTGATGTCACCTAATTGAGTATAAAACTCATCTTTTTTATCATGTCGGGCTGCCGTTAATTCTGTTCTTGCCATAGATTGATAGTTTTCGCAATGCTATCAATCACGAAACGGCATAAACGAAGCGTGGGGTTCGTTATCCGTTCGACAGGTGTCTCGCAAACCCCCACGCCAAATAAGTACTACCCACGCTTGCAGCGTGAGCATTAGTACATTATTCTTGGCATGGGTATCTTACGACACCTACAAGATATTATTTCTGTGGTTCAATTTTGTTTGCGAGACTTCGTCGAACGCGAAATAATAGCTAATGCTTTGGTTTATAATATGTTAGTATATTCTTTTATTTCGATTCTTCAGATTTAGTTAATTCTTCCACATAACTCTCTATTTGTTGCTTAAGCGGAGTTAGGTCGTCTTGAATCACCGACCAAACCTCGTTTTGTCCACTACATTATATCCGTGAACGATGAAATTCCTCATACTGACGATTTCGCGCCATGGCGTTTGAGGACGTGCTTCACGAAATTCTTTCGTGAGCATATTTGCAGCTTCGCCAATGATGACCAACTGATAGACAATGGCAAAATAGCACATCTTATCCCCTTCGATTTGCTCAAAAGTTTTACCTTCAGCAAATTCAAAGATGTTGTTGATACATTCAAGAATGTGATCAAGTCTTCCCTTATCTTTAGTTGGCTCTCTCATAAATCAACACTTTGTCTTTATCAGCTGTTTCCTTTGCGAAAGGTAATAGCGTGCCCTCGGTAATCAAATCCACTTTCTTTCCCAACAAATCTTCCAAACCTAATGCGATGCCGATATGTCTTAACAAGCTCACTTTTCTACCATTCTCTTCATCAAACACCACCAAAATGTCAACATCACTGTCAGGCGTTTGCTCGCCTCTGGCATACGAGCCAAATAACCATGCCTTCAGAACAGGCTGGGTGGCAAAATATGCACGAATGACATTGATCAACTGGTTATTCATCGTTTAGTTTATTTTCCGCAAAATTACACATTATTTTCAAATCGCACAAAATATCCGAAAATTCCCTTATTTTTGCACCATTAATTATTTACTCCAAATGAAGCAATACCTCGACCTACTCCAATATATCCTCGACCATGGCCATCAGAAGGGCGACCGCACGGGCACAGGCACCATCAGCGTGTTCGGTTACCAGATGCGTTTCGACCTTTCGGAAGGTTTCCCACTAGTCACGACGAAAAAGGTGCACCTGAAGAGCATCATCCATGAACTGTTGTGGCTGCTCAGCGGCGACACCAACATCAAGTATTTGCACGACAATAAGGTCACCATCTGGGACGAATGGGCCGACCCAAACGGCGACCTCGGTCCCGTTTACGGAGCCCAGTGGCGCAACTGGAACAACGAGGGCATCGACCAGATTGCCGAGGTGGTGAAGAGCATCAAGGAGAATCCCAATAGCCGCAGGCATATCGTGACGGCATGGAATCCCAGCGTTTTGCCCGACGAACACGAGAAAGACTTTGCCGCTAACGTGGCGGCAGGCAAGGCGGCACTCCCGCCCTGCCATGCCTTCTTCCAGTTCTACGTGGCCGACGGCAAGCTGTCGTGCCAACTCTACCAACGCAGTGCTGACGTGTTCCTCGGCGTGCCGTTCAACATTGCATCATACGCCCTCCTCACCATGATGATGGCGCAGGTGTGCGGCTTGCAGCCCGGCGACTTCGTCCACACCTTTGGCGACGTGCATATCTACAACAACCTCATCGAGCAGGTGAAGCTGCAACTGACGCGCACGCCTCGCCCACTGCCCACCATGAAAATCAATCCCGAGGTCAAAGACATCTTTGGCTTCAAATTTGATGACTTCACCTTAGAAAATTACGACCCGTGGCCTGCCATCAAGGGGGAGGTTTCGGTGTAAACATGTACGGCTGCCACATTGTGACAGTCCTACAACTGATAACTGACAACTGAACAACTGACAACTAATATGACAATATCAATCATCGTCGCCATGGCCGCCAACCGCGCCATCGGCATCAACAACCAACTGATTTGGCACAACAGCAACGACCTGAAGCACTTCAAGAAGGTGACCTCAGGGCATTGTGTCATCATGGGACACAACACCTGGCTTTCGTTGCCTGGACAAAAAGCCCTGCCCAACCGCCGCAACATCGTCATCTCCGACCGTCTCGACACCGCTCCCGAAGGTTACGAGTTGGCCACTTCCATCCCGCAAGCCATTGAGATGGCCCAAAACGAGGACGAAGTCTTCATCATGGGCGGAGGCAGCATCTACGAGCAGTTCCTGCCCAAGGCCGACCGCCTCTACCTGACGCGCCTCGACAAGGAATTTGAGGCCGACACGTTCTTCCCCTACATCAACTTTGACGAATGGAATCTCGTTGACTTAGAGGTCATCGACGACGACCCTCAAGTGGATTATTCCTACAGGTTTGAAATTTGGGAGCGGGCAGAAAAGCAATAACCCTAATCGCACAAATGAAAAACGGTTGCCTCCATTGCGGGGGCAACCGTTTTCATTTTCAATACCAACGGTCTTATTTGATGACCGTGACACGCTTGGTGATCACACCTTTTTCGGTGGCAATACGCACCATGTAAACACCCGTCTCAGCGTTGTAGAGGTTGACATCGACGGATTCACCATGGCAATCCATGTCATAAATCATCTGACCCAAAGCGTTGAAGACACTCACGTGATTCAAGCCTTCGCCTTCCACCGTGAAGCGGTTGGTGGTAGGATTCGGGAACAACGACACTTCATTGGCTTCCAATTCATTGACACCGTCAGTCGAATAAAGGACTCTCAGGTAGAACTGGTTATGGTCGTAGATCCAGCTGGCAGGAGCCGAGGTGCAATCCATGCTACCACCATAGTAGGCATAGAGCTTATAGCAGTAATAAGTGCCATCTTGGTTGGCCGAGTTGTCGGTGTAGTTCGTAGCATTGGCGCCGAGCAGTTTGATTCTCGTGTATTCACCATCATCGCCCGTCTTTCTGAACAGATAGTAACCAGACAAGCCATCGGCAGGCACTGGCTTTTGCCATTTCAGCTTAATCTTATAAGTGTTGGTGTATTCAAAATCAAGGTCTGTGGGAGCGTAGCAGGCACCGGCAGTAGCGCATGATTCGTTGGAATACAAGCCATTTTCACCACCATAGCCGAGATAACCGACATAATAGCAGTGACCGCCTTGAGGCACATTCTCATCGACGAAGGAAGTGCCATTGGGAACTAAACGATGGAGCTGACCGTCACGGTAAACCACATAGCCGTAGCCATCGGCACCACTGATGGGATCCCACGACACATAAATGGTGTTCGCGCTTTCTTCATCCCTGAGTGCAACGCAATTGGTGGCGACACCTTCGGGAGCGGCATTACCACAGTTATTGTTGCCTTCGTAGAAGATACCCACAGGCATATTGGAAGCGGTGCCCGTATAAGTGTAAACCGTTTGGTTCTGAGAATTCTTGATGCTGAAGCTCATGTTAAAGTCAGCACCCGTAGTTTGAGCCGACCAACCGAAAGCGACATTACCCAAAGGCATGTCAACAGAAATGGATTGGACATTGGAGCTCGTGGTAGTCACAGAGGCGAAATCAGTACCAGCAGTATTGTAAATATGGATAGCGCCACCGCGGAAACCGTTCATTGCAGCCTGGGTGATGTTGATGGTCCAAGGGCAAGTGGGGCCAAAACTGATTTGGTTCTTATAGGCAATCTTACCATGTGCGCCATTCACGACGACATACACGCAATAATTGAAAGCGTCGAAACGAGGAACGGTGTTGTCGGTGATGCTCATATTGGCACCAGGAGTAACGTTTTCTTCAGTGTAAATCACTTCGCCGTTACGGGTGACGACAACGCGGTCAATCGAAGGAAGGTCGACATTGCTCAGATTCTTGGAAGGATTCTTCCAAGTCAAGGTAGCAGAAAGCTCGTTGTTGGGAGCAGGGGTCACAGTGAAACTCATAGGAGCCTGAGCTGTGTTGTCGTAAACATCGGCAGGGACGAAATTAAACACGGCCTTGGCATCTTGAGTGTAGTCAATACCTTCGATGAGGAACATGCCATCGTCGGTGCCGCCCCAACCCCAGTTGAAGTGGAACATATCGTTGTCGTCATAGCCGTCACAAATGAAAGCATGACCATAACCGGCGCCAGGCTCAGTACCAGAATAGGCAACTGGCCAACCCATGTCAAACGATTCCTTCAGAAGGTTCTGCCATGAAGCCAAATTCGTAGGTTTTTGGACCACGTATGCAGAAGTGGAATAACGGAAATAGTCCTTAATGGCATCAGGAACTCTGAACAAATTACTGCCACTACCTTCCTCAACATCGCCGCCATAATCCATTTCGACGGCAACACCGCAATGATAGCAAATCTTGGCCACGGCAGCGCCTTGGGCAGCGGTATAGTTTCCAGTGGCATAGGCATTCAACATATTGTCCCAATCGTATGTCGTAGCTCCAAAATTAGCAGAGAGTGTTCCATACTTCCAGTGAACGTATGAATGACTTCCTTGGCCTTGAGCCGGATAGTTCCAATACTTCATGATTTGCGACATAGCAGTTGCCACGCAACCCACATAGGCATGATAGCCAGCATTGGGACTTTGGGAATCAGCGGGGCAGTCGCTGTTGTAAGGGGCAGGATTTTGATTCCATTTGGTCTTCACGAGGTAATCCACACCTCTTCCGCCGTTGCGCGAAATCAACCTACCGCTATTCATCACGCTTTCCCATTCCGTCTTCACCATAGGATCGATGACATTGGAATTGACGCTGCTTCTGCTTGTAGCGATGGAATTCAGATAAGCATTACTCGCAGGATTGCTGAGGTCATAATTGCCTTCTTCCGAATAGGCGATGAGGGGACGGAAATTATCGTCACCTGAAACGATGACAAAACCATCGTTGCCCACATTGAAAACATAGTAGCTGGCTTCGCCTCTTGCACTGGTACCAGTGTAAACAAGGGTCAACTCGGCACTTTGTCTTGTCTGTTCAAAATTGGCCTGGACAAACTGTTGTCCGACATACTTGGCAAGGCTCACGCTGACCGGGCCGGCTTGAGCCATTCCGATACCGAGTGCCAAGGCAAGCAAACTCATTAAGTGTTTCTTCATTGTAGTTTGATTTTAATTATTACTATTTTCTATTTTTTTCAGGCTGCAAATATAAACAAATTGTTGCTATCTACATCGTTTGGCCTCAAAAGCCAAAACAAGAGGGTCAATGCACCACTGAGAAACGTTTTGTCGTCGTGGCCTGTGCGGTCTTGATGCTAAGGTTATAAATGCCCGCAGGCAGGCTCGAAGTGCTGATGACCACACCATTTTCGCTGCAACGCTGCTGATAGACCACCTGACCCATCACATTGCAAATGGTAACCTGTTCCAAGTCTTCAGCTTCCACACAAATCATCGTATTGGCTGGGTTGGGATACACCTGGCAGCAAGTGCTGTTGTCTTCATTCACCGAGGTGACTTCAACGGAAACATAGTCCTGATCGTCGCTGGTCCATGCAGGGATGGATTCACAGTAGGAACGATAGGCCGTCACCTTGTAATAATAAATGCCTGCACCAGCTGGGTCGAAGTATTCGCGGTCGAGCTTATTGACCGTAGCGATTTCGGAATATTCCACGCCGTCGTTGCTACGATAGACCTTAAACGACTGAGGCTCTCCATCGTAAGCCCAAGTAAGCAATGTGCCAAAGCCCTCGTCGCTCCACTTGTATTCACCGCTGAGCTCGGTAGGAGGCTGACAGCCGTCGCAATCGTTGTTTGTAGTAGTGAGCACTGCAGGCAGGTTGTTTGACGAGCCAGAGTAAGAATAAACCGATGTGTTGGCTGAATTCTTAATGTTGATTGACAAGCTGGAAACCGTACCCATAGGAGCCAGCCACTTGAAAGTCACGTTGCCTTCCGGCACGCGAATCGGCAGGCTGACAGGCACGGAGCTCTCCATGGTAATCTCATCAACCACAGTACCGTTATTGCTCAACAATTGAATCTTACCACCATTCCAACCATGGAAATTGGAGGTTTGACCGATGATTTTCCAGGTGCAGGAGGGGCCATAGAGATAAGAAGTCTTGGCAAAACGGCCTTTAATGCCATCGGAGAGATAGTAAACCGTGTAGGTATAGCAATCGTAGTCAGGCACTTCGTCTTGGTAAGTCATTTCGGCACCAGGAGTGACATTAAGTTGCGAGAAAATCTCAACGCCATTGCGGAGCAGCACCACCTTATCAATGTTTTCAATTACCTCGTCAGCCAAGTTTTTCGTAGGATTGGTCCAACGGACAATACCCGTCTTGGAATGGGCGTTGGCACTTGTAACCGTCAGGTCTTTGGCCGCAGGAATCAAGGCGTTATAGACATAATCGGGGATGAAATCCGCGACAACACGCTGGTTATCATTGAAAGTGCCCATGTAGCTCGTGTTGATGGCATCGATGGCATACCAACCGTTAAGGTAGGAATCAGCGCCCCAACCAAAATTGAAGTAGAACTTGCGGTCGCTGTAACGAACGCCACAGCAAACGAAAGCATGGCCTTCCTGACCTTCGGCACCCGCATAATAGAACGGGAAACCTTCTTCAAGACCTGCAATGAGCAATTCTTCCCAATCATTCTTGGTGAACGAATCACGACTGTACAAAGTGGCATGTTCAGTATAACGGAAATAATCGGCGATAGCCCCAGGAACGTTTTCGGTGAATGCTCCGGAACCACCAGCACTATATTGCATATCCACCGCCACGCCACAATGGTACATCAAAGTGGCAACTGCCTGAATCTGAGTGCTTGGCGATCCATAGTTGAGGCTGTTGGGCATATTGGACCAATTGTAGGTGGTATTACCGAAATTCGCGCTTTGCTGAGGGAATCCCTCAGGGGTATAACTGTGCTGACCATTACCTTGTGTAGGCCAGTTCCAGTATTTCATCACCATCGACATGGCGCAAGCCACACAACCGGCGTAGGCACGTCCGCCAGGACCACCTGAAGCCGTTGGGCAGTAATAGTTGTAGGGATAATCTTGGTTCCAAGTCGTGGAGATGAGCGGCGTCACATCTTGCATGCCACGAACCGGGTCTGTCACATTACCGTCCATGGCAACATGAGCCCACTGGGCAGCAATTTCAGGGTCGGTCGCAAGATGGTTCTCAACGGCATAGCCAATCTGACGAGCATAGTGACGCAGGTAATAAGCCAGACCTTCAGGCAGGTTATTGGCATCGAAATTGCCTTCGTCAGAGAAAGCAAGGATGGGTTGTGCCACATCATCGGCTGAAACGATAACATAGCCACCATCAGCGTTGAACACATAAAGTGCAACCAAGCCGCTTTCCGTCATTTGCGTATGGGCAAGACTCAATGTGCTGACTTGTTTGGAAGAATTACTTTGCATGAACTTCAGTCCCAACTGCTGGGCACGGTTCACGTCAACGGGCGAGGCAATGACTTGAGCAACAAACAAGGCCAAAGTCATCACAAGAAATAAAGTTTTTCTCATAGTTAGAATAATTGCAATTATTGTTTCTATTCAGTTTAAAGGTGCAAAAATAGTTTTTTTCCCAATTCTTCAAGTCTTTTGTTCCTTCTTTTTTGCTGCGGGGAACAAAATATTGTTCAAAATAAGTCGATAACCAGGTGAATTGGTGTGCATGTCGAGCTCAGTGGGCGGATCACCAACGATGTGTTGGTAGTCCTCGGGGTCGTGACCGCCAAGGAAAGTCCAGAAACCGTTGCCGAAGTTGCCGTGGATATAACGGTCTTCGTTCAAGGCGCCATTGTCGCCCAAAACGATTACCGAGGGCTTCACGTACGCTTTGTTGAACGCTGTCGTCTGCCCCATGAAACCCTTTATCAAGCGTTCGTGACATTGGGTGAGCATGGTCGGCACAGGGTCCCACTTGGCCGAAAAGTCGAAAAGCAGGAAATAGTCGTTTTGTTCCTTTACCAAACGCGAGCGGCCTTGGGTGACATCGATGTTGGAAACTTCGTATTCCTGCGGGTTGAGCGACACCGTGAAATCGGTGAAAGCGAAGCAGTTATCATAATCGAGGCGTTGTGGGTCGCCAGGGCGAATAGGGTCGCCGTCGAACATAACGTCGCAGATGTCCAAGCCATCGGCGGCCAAGGCGATGTCGAAGCTGTCGGGAGCGGAACACATGGCGAACATGTAACCGCCTCCAGCCACAAACTCACGGATTTTCTTGGCGACGGCCAGTTTCAGCTGCGACACTTTGGCAAAGCCCCAACGCTGTGCCGTAGCCTCTTGAGCCCGCACATCCTCTTGATACCAAGGGTAGTTGCGGTAACGTCCCCAAAACTTGCCATATTGTCCCGTAAAATCCTCGTGGTGCAGGTGGAGCCAATCGTAGGTGGGCAGCACGCCTTGCAGCACCTCGTCGTCGTAGACCACATCGTAAGGGATTTCGGCGTAGGTCAGCACAAGGGTAACGGCATCGTCCCAAGGCAGGTTGTTCTTAGGCGCATACACAGCCACGCGAGGCACCTTTTGCAATTTCATCTCGTCCATGTTCACGCCTGGGTCGGCGATTTCGGCAAGGATGGCATCAGCCTGCGCATCAGCGATGACATTATACGACACGTTGCGCATCTTGCACTCGCGCTCAAACATCTCATGGTAAGGAATCAGGTAGCTCCCTCCCCTATAGTTCAGCAGCCAGCTGATTTCCACCTCGCGTTGCAGCACCCAATACGCCACACCGTAAGCTTTCAGGTGATTGGTCTGGGTGTCGTCCATAGGGATGAGAAGATAGGCGGCCTTGGAAGGCAAAGCCAACGCCAACAACATAAGGAAGAGAACTATTTTGCGCATGACGGGAACACTTCTTTTTTAGTAGGCCGCAAAAATAGTAAAAATTCATTTATCGTTTTATGTGAATGCTCTTTCTCATCATCTTCGTTGCCATCAAACTTGAATTTTTCGACTGTTAGCAAAAAGACCATGCAATAAAATTGCCAAACTTCAAAAAAAATATCTAATTTTGCAAGCCTAATACGATTTCATCTATGAAAAAGATAACTACACTTTTCGCCGCATTATTCCTCTTTCTCGGAATGGCACAGGCACAAGACGTTTATTTCTCCGGCAACGGCAACGGCATGGGCAAGATTTGGAAAAACAACACGCTGCTCTATAGCATTGCCGACACATCCGCTGTCATGATAAACGACATGAAGGTCGCTGACGACAACACCATTTACAGCGCAGGCTACAATTATTCCAACTATCGGGGTCAAGTCTGGTTGAACGACTCGGTACTTTTCACTACCGATGCCACAACTTTTATCGAGCGGATTATCCTCAATGACAACGGTTGGACTGCAGCTGGCGACAACAAGGTTTGGCAAAACGGCGAGATTCTCTATGAATATAGCATCGACAGCAACACCGTTTGCAACCTTTATGCCTTGGCCGTTGACGATGCAACAGGCGACGTATACACAGGTGGTTCCATCGTTACCCCTGGCGTATATGCCTGTGTTTGGAAAAACGACACCATACTATGGCAATGTGCGGGCTGGTCGGAGGTCAGCGACCTCTGCTTTGATGGTGACAACCTCTATGCGGCGGGCTTCATGTATGGAGCCGAGTCCATCGATGGCGTGGTATGGCAAAACGACTCCATCATTTTCCAAATCGAGGGGGGCGACATCACTGAAATCACAGCATACAACGGGAGCCTGTATTGGGCAGGTACCTCAGCCTCCGACAACACTGCATACATTTGGCAAGACGGCGAGGTGTTGTATTCCCATACCGGCGCCAATATTACGGCCTTGAACGTCAATGAATACGGTGTGTTCTATGCAGGCACTGTTGATAGCACCGCCATTCTTTGGAAAGACGGAGAAATCCTTTATCAACCTGAAGATTGCCAAAACATCGCCGCCATCGCCGTTATGCCCAGCGATGACATTATGCCCTATCCCCTACCCTGGTGCGACAGCTTCGAGACCGACAGCACCTATTGGGATGAATGGACACAAATCAACGCTGACGACAGCCTTCCCACTTGGGAGCGTTTCCAAGACAGCACAGGTTTTTATAACGCCCGACATCTTGCTTCCGACAGTTTGCAAACCAGTTGGCTCATCACTCCCCCTCTCTTTTTGCAGCCAAACCAAGATTCCACTTTCATGACTTTCCTAACCAAAGAACTCGATTCGGTGAACTATGGTTATAGCGGAGTTTGGATTTCGACTGCCACCAATGACATAGCCGATTTCACAGAGATTTGGAGCCAAGACAACCCTTCCGAGGAATGGGACCAAATTCAAATCGATCTGTCTGAATACCAAAACAACATTGTTTATTTAGCCTTTAAATACAGTGGTGAGCAAGCCCACGATTGGTACATCGACGACATCAACTTAATAGAATCCAGGAACTATTTCAACCTCACCGTGGAAGCCGACACCACCGGATGGGGCACCGTGACGGGCAGCGGCACCTTCTATTATGGCGACACTGCCGTCATCGAAGCCATCCCCAACTTTGGCTGCGAGTTCCTTTACTGGAATGACAGCATCACCGACAACCCGCGCACCATCGTCGTCACACAGGATAGCACCTTCACCGCCTATTTCGGCCTCATCGGTTTTAACATCACGACCTCCGTTGAGCCCGAAGACGCTGGAACCGTCACCGAAGGCGGCATCTACCATTATGGCGACACGCTCAACATCGAAGCCGTAGCCAATGCCGGTTTCGTCTTTGAGATGTGGACCGACAGCATCACCGACAATCCTCGTGAAATCATCGTCACGCAGGACAGCAGCTTCGTTGCTCTGTTCACCCAAATCGAGTATAACATCACCACCTCGGTAACACCTGAGAATGCCGGAGTCGTCACTGGGGACGGCATGTACCACTATGGCGACACGCTCAACCTCGAAGCTGTAGCCAATGCCGGTTTCGTTTTTGAGATGTGGAACGACAGCATCACCGATAACCCTCGTGAAATCATCGTCACGCAGGACAGTAGTTTCGTCGCCCAGTTCAGCATTCAGCAATGCCTCATCGAGACTCAAGTCATCCCCGAAGGCATGGGCTTCGTGACTGGCGGAGGCAACTATCCCTACGGCGACACCATTCAATTGGAAGCCACACCGAACTTAGGCTATGAATTCATGACTTGGGACGATGGCAACACCGACAACCCACGCACCGTCGTCGTCACTGGAAACCAAACCTTTATTGCCACTTTCGGAATCAAGCAATGTGTTGTCACCGTCGAAGCCTCGCCCATCGAAGGCGGCATCGTGATGGGTGGAGGCACCTACAGCTATGGCGACACCATCCTTTTGGTTGCCCAAAACTACGCAGGTTATGTATTTAAGACATGGAGCGACGAGGTCTTCCAAAACCCACGTCAAATCATTGTGGAAGACGACATCACCTATACCGCTATCTTCTCACCGTTGCAATACCAAATCATGACCGCTTGCCAACCCGAAGAAGGTGGCACGGTGGAAGGCGCAGGCACCTATTATTATGGTGAGACGGCTACCTTATATGCACGTCCAGCTAACGACTATTCCTTCCTCTGCTGGAACGACGGCATCGTCAGCAATCCACGCTATATTTCCGTTACTCAAAATGGCACATACACTGCCTTATTCCGTTACAATGGCACCGTCGAGCAATATTACACCATCAAAGTGATGGCCAACAACCCCGATTGGGGCACAGTGACAGGTGATGGCATCTATCTCGAAGGCACGACCATTGAAATCAGTGCCACGCCTACCGAAAGCACCCTGTTCGTGAGTTGGGACGACGGCAACACCGACAACCCAAGAACCATTGTGGTCACTTCCGACATGAACCTCACCGCCATCTTTGAACCTATCCCAACGTATACCATCACAGTGAGGTCGTACAGTCCTTTTATGGGTACGGTCTTTGGCAGCGGCACCTATCCAGTCAACACGGTACTCAACATTGGAGCCATCCCCAACGATGGATATCACTTTGTGGGCTGGCAAGACGACGACATGAACAACCCGCGCACCATCACCGTCACGGAAGATGCTGAATATGTGGCCTATTTCTCAAGGATACCTACACCGACCTTCACCGTAACCGTATATTTTGACGAGAGCCAAGGCTTCATCCTTGGTGCAGGCACCTACGCCGCCGGAGCCACGGCATCGTTGGCTGCCATCCCTGCCGATGGCTACATATTCGTGAAATGGAGCGACGGCACCACCGACAATCCCAAGGAAGTGATTGTCGACCATGACATTGAATTGTCAGCCTTCTTCAATTTCACCAGCGTCGACGAGGATGGCTTTGCAACCGTCGACCTCTACCCCAACCCCGCCAACGACGTTGTCCGCATCGAGGGCTTGGAAGGAAAGCATGTAATCCAGATTTACAACACATACGGCATGCTCATCAAGACCGAATGCATCGACGGCGACAGTGAAATCGACCTCAGCGGCCTCTCTGCTGGTTACTACTTCCTGCGCGTCGAAGGTCACACCATGAAACTTGTGAAGGAGTAATTCCCCAGCTCACAAGTAAAAACTAAGGTGAGTCTCGTGTGAGGCTCACCTTAATTATAATAAGACACTGTTTCTTTACTTGGCAATCACCAGTTTCAACGTTTCAGTTCCCGACTCCGAGACAGCGTTGATGAAATACACACCTGTGTTGAGGGAATTCAAATAATTCTCCAAAGTCGTGTGGTTCAAGCCGTTGAAACTATAGGTAAACATCACGCGACCCATGACATCATAAATCGTCAATTCGGCCTTGTGGGCATCATTCAATGCAACATGCACCTCGTCACTGGCCGGATTGGGATACACACTAATGATATGCGAAGGTGTATTTCCTATGGGTTCCTCAACACTCAACATTTCCAAAGCTTGGGAGAAATCAGGGATACCATATCCATAATGATTGTCAGGATTATCAGCACGATCACTGCAAGCACGAATGACATCACAAACATCCTGTACTGAAGAATACGGACGAGCTTGACGCAGGCAAGCCACGGCACCAGCAAGCACCGGCGTGGACAACGACGTGCCATTAGCATTATAATAATCCTCATCCCAATCTGAATAGCCGTTGGCCACAAAAGTGCCTTCGCCCATAGCCATCACATCGGGCTTGATGCGGCCATCATACGTCGGTCCCACCGAACTAAAGCTGGCACGTTCACCAGAAGCATTGACAGCACCAATGGACAGAATATGCTCTGCATCGGCAGGAATACCCAAAGTGCAATACCCATCGCCATTGTTGGCAGCCGCATTGACGCAGATTATGCCACGGGTAGCGGCAATCTCAGCGCCGATGGTCATAGGTGCAGTATGGCCGTCGAAATGTTCAAACGGATGATCCCATTGTCCTAAGTCGAAACCGTTATAACCCAACGAGGTGGAACATACATCAACGCCCAAACTGTCGGCATATTCCGCACCCGAAACCCAGTTGTATTCCTCAACGATGTTTTCAGAATTAGCATCTTCGGTATGAATCAGATAATAAGAAGCCTTGGGAGCCGTGCCCACCATAGTGTTGGGGACATAGGCAGCCATTGCGCTCAAACACGAAGTGCCGTGCGTGCTCTGCGAATAAACCGTCGTCGAGCCATAGACAAAATCGCGGACACCGAGCAGACGGCCTTCTTCACGCATGTTGTCGAAACACGGGTGGACATCCATTCCGTAAAAGCCACCATCAAGGATAGCCACAAAAATTCCAGAGCCATCAAAACCCATGTTGTGCAACATATCGACATTCAACTGCTTAACTTGGTATTCGGCACCACCATAATAACCATACATGGCACGATTTGCAGCCATCGGCTTCAGTTCCATAGCCATCCAACGCTCTTTTGCTTCTTGTGCCATCAAGTCGTTGGGGCAACTGCGAACCACCGAGACAAACGGCAGCGCATTGACAGCTTCCATTGCAGAGGCATCGTCGGTATAAACCGAAACGCCATTCAACCATTTGGAAGGATTGAGCAGCTCGACGCCACATTCAGCCACAGCCTGAAGATACTGCGGATTGACGGGAATGTCGTATTCATCGATAGCAATGTTCAGATTGGCACGACGCTGCAACGCCCTCTGACTCAAGTAGGCCTCAGGATTATCAATCGAATAAGGCGAATTGTTCTTGTCGGTGAATTGCACCCAATAGATATTGGTCGCAATTTGTGCTTGTGCAAAAATGGCTAACGTCAGAAACAATAGCAAAAAGGATATTTTTCTCATGATTTTAGATATTTAACGGCGCAAAAATAAAAAGAAAATATGATTCAAAATTCAAAATTTAAAATTCAAAATTGATGTAGGCCCTGCCTTTTTACTTCGTGATTACAAGTTTCAGCGTCTGGTTGCCCACCTCTGAAACGGCATTGATGAAATACACACCCGAAACCAAATTATTGAGGTGATTTTCTAACGAACTATGATTCAATCCGTTGAAATGATAATTAAACAACTGGCGGCCCGTGATATCGAACACCGTAACCTCAGCGTTAGCACCTTGATTCAACATCACATGCACCTCGCCTTGTGAAGGATTGGGATACACGCTCAACACATCGCCCGCGGAGGGCTCAGCAGGTTCTGTCGTCGCCAGCAACTCGATAGCCTTCGAGAAGTCGGGGATGCCGTAGCCGTAATAGCTGTTGGGATTGTCGGCACGGTTGCCACACTGGCGGACGACCTCGCAAATCTCCTGCACCGAGGCGTATGGGTACGCCTGACGCAGGCATGCCACTGCACCTGCCAACACAGGCGTGGCGAAAGAGGTGCCATTGCCGTTGTGATAATCCGGATAATCGGAAGAATAAACAGCCACATAAGTGCCTTCCCCCATGGCCATCACATCGGGCTTGACACGACCATCGTAAGTAGGACCCACCGAGCTAAAGCCGGCACGTTGGCCCTCAGCATTGACAGCACCTATGGTGAGGATGTGCTCAGCATCGCCAGGGATGCCTATGGTACAAGTGCCAGAGCCATTGTTTCCTGCTGAGTTGACGCATATCATGCCACGACTGGCCGCAATTTCAGCACCTATCGTCATCGGAGCGGTGTGACCGTCGTAATGCTCGAAAGGATGATTCCACTGCGGCATATCGAAATCGAAATAATTCAAGGAGGTGGAGCACACATCAACGCCTAAGCTGTCAGCATATTCAGCACCTGAGACCCAGTTGTATTCCTCGACAATGTTTTCTTGTTCATAGTCCTCAGTATGAATCAGATAATAGGAAGCCTTGGGAGCCGTACCCACCATAGTGTTGGGGGCGTAGGCGGCCATGGTGCTCAAACAAGCAGTGCCATGTTTGGTTTGAGAATAGACCGTTGTGCTGCCATAAACATAGTCACGGACGCCAAGCAAACGGCCTTCCTCGCGCATATTATCAAAACAGGAATGAGCATCGGTTCCGACAAAGCCACCATCGAGAACGGCCACCACCACACCGTAGCCATCATATCCCATATCGTGCATAACATTGACTTTCAACTGTTTCACTTGGTCATCAGCACCACCATAGTAACCTCGTGACCCATGATTGACCGTCACAGGTCTCATTTCATTTTCTATCCAGCGTTGCTTCTGTTCCTGAGCCTTCAAGTCGTTAGGGCAGTTGCGCACCGTCGACACAAAAGCGAGCTCATGGATTGCATCAGTCACGCTGGGGTCGGTGACATGCACCGTGACGCCATTCAACCACTTCGAAGGGTTGATTAACTCTGCGCCACAATTGGCCACAGCCTGGAGATACTGCGGGTTGACGGGAATGTCGTATTCGTCGATGGCAATACCTAAATTGGCTCGGCGTTGCAGAGCCCTGGGACTCAAGTAAGCCTCAGGATTATCAATCGAATAAGGAGAATCGGTCTTGTCGGTGAATTGCACCCAATAGATATTGGTCGCAATTTGTGCTTGTGCAAAAACAGCAACCGTCAGAAACAATAGCAAAAAGGGTAGTTTTCTCATGACTCTAGTTTTTTAACGGCACAAAAATAAAAAGAAAAAGAATTGGGCAGTCAGGATTTCAAGATTTCAAAATTTCAAAATTTAAAGATTCAAAAATTCAAAATTCAAAATTCAAAATTCAAAATTCCGCATTCATCATTCCACATTCCGCATTCAGCATTCAGCATTCTGCATTCAGCATTCAGCATTCTGCATTCAGCATTCTGCATTCAGCATTCAACATTCATCATTCCACATTCATCATTCCGCATTCTGTTTTCCGCATTCAAAAAAAGTGTACTTTTGCCAAAAATTTCAACTCATTCGCCATGCGTATCGACATCATCGCCGTTTTTCCCGAAATGTTTGAAGGGCCTTTCACTGAGTCCATCATCAAACGCGCTATAAACAAAGGCATTGTGGAAATCGGGCTGCACAACCTCCGCGACTACAGCACCGACAAGCACCACAAAGTGGACGACTATTCGTTTGCCGCCGGCGCGGGCATGGTCATGATGATTGAGCCTGTCGACAACTGCATCAGCCATCTGAAAAGCCAAAGGAACTACGACGAGGTCATCTACATGAGCCCCGACGGCGAGCTATTGGACCAGCCTTTGTGCAACCAACTCTCAATGAAGGAGAACATGATCATCCTCTGCGGTCACTACAAAGGCATTGACGAACGTATTCGTGAACATCTGATTACCAAAGAGATAAGCATTGGAAACTATGTCCTTTCGGGTGGTGAACTCGGAGCCGCAGTGTTGGTCGACAGCCTCGTGCGCCTCATCCCAGGTGCCTTGGGCGACGAGACCTCTGCCCTATCCGACTCGTTCCAAGACGGGTTGGTGTCGCCTCCCGTTTACACCCGACCCAGAAACTACAAAGGATGGGAGGTTCCCGAGGTGCTTCTGTCGGGCAACGACAAGCTCATCAACGACTGGCGGCTGGAGCAGGCCATCCAACGCACCAAGGAACGCAGGCCGGAAATGTACGAAATTTTCAAAAAAAGCTGATAATCTTCGCTTCGTATTGAAATTATTTGTATTTTTGCACCCACTTTTTGGAGAAAAATATACAAAAATATATAAAAATGAGCAAAAACGCATTAATCCAATTCGTTGAAGATCAAATCGTTGTAAAAGATTTTCCGAAGTTTAAGACAGGCGACACCATCACGGTGACCTACAAGATTGTCGAAGGACAAAAAGAGCGTCTGCAGAAGTTCCAGGGCATCGTCCTGAAGCGTAGCGGCGAAGGCAAGGTTGGTACTTTCACCATCCGCAAGATTTCCAACAACGTTGGCGTGGAAAGATGTTTCCCCATTGCCTCCCCGATGATTGAGAACATCGAGGTGAACAAGAAGGGCGCTGTACGCAAGTCACGCATCTACTATCTGCGCGGCCTCCGCGGCAAGAAAGCCCGTATCAAGGAGCTCAAGGACTAATACCTTCAGCCACAACGAAAAAAGAAGCTCCGAGCGTTGCTCGGAGCTTCTTTTGTTATTATTATTCCTCCTCTTATTTCCGTTCCAGCGGATTTGCAATCTCTTCGCTCTAATACTTCTCTTCCCTTACCAATTCTCCTTCGTCATTCCAAAAACGCCATATGCCAACTGGTTTGCCGTTCTTATAAATAATTTCCTCCTTCTTTTTCCCATTTGGATACCAATTTGTATTAACGCCATCGAAACGACAGTCCTTATATGTTACAATACTTTCCAAAGATCCGTTAGAATAGTATTTGACAAATGTACCCGTGCCGTTTAGAACAACTTGTTTTCCATTTTCATCCCAAGCGTTTATGTTGATAATAGACCCCTTTCTACTGTATGCAACAATGCTCATGGTCTTCCCGCTCGGATAGTATTGACACCAAACTCCAATTGGATGTCCTTTTTTGAATTGCCCTTCGGAACACACATTGCCGTTGCTGTGATAATATTTATAATCGCCTGAAAGCTTTCCATTGCGAAGATAGCATTTTTCCTCGATACTACCGTTGGGGTAATACTTAGTCTTCGGAACATCCTCATGGCATGAGCAACACACCCCAAGGAGTATTGCTAATGACAGAAACAATAGTTTTATTTCGGAATTCATGATTCAATACTTTTTTAAGGAAACATTCTATCCCGGCTCAATGGCATTCCTTCCACCCCGTTCCAGCGGATTATCAATCCGCTGGGGCTGAGTATGGGGATTTGAAATCCCCTTATTATGTGTCTTTCATGGCGTTAGACTGTTGTTTCAGTGACAAAGATAATGGTTATCATTCTTTCTCTTTCTTCTTCCGCTTGAAAATCTTCGTCCTTAGCATAAACACCGTCAGCGCGGCCCAGAAGACGACCAAGATGCCCAAGGTAATCCAAGTGGCTTTCATGCTTTGCGGGGCATAACCCACCAACAGCAACACGGGGAAGCCCAACACAATGGCCGAAAGGGTCTGCAACACAAGGTTGTTGGCGGCAGGCGTCTCAAACTTCGGGTCGATTTCGCGCAACAGAATCATTCCGTTGCTGGCTGTGCCCGTCAGCATGCCGAACATCGAGAAGAAACCTTCGTATTTGTAATTGGGATAGAGATGCTTCGAGATGATAAGCACATAGATAAAGGTGACGGCCGCTCCCAAGGTACAGATGATAATGAAAGGCACCACAAACTTGCCGAAGTTCTCGAAACTGATGGCCGCCGTGCCCGCCACAATCATGACGTCGAAGCAGAAGCCGCTGATGCGGTTGAGCATATAGTTGTTGATGTATTCGCGGCTCATCAGCTTGGCTTTCTTGAAACGAGTCAAGAGCCACTTGAAGAAGATGCCGAACAATGTGCCAGTCAGGAAGTTGAAGCCCCAAAGCATGGGTTTCAGAGTGTTGGTGCCGAAGTCGCCCAAATCCATCCCTTGAATCCAACGGGTGAACAGGAAAACGAGGAAATAGACAAACAGCACCATGCAGACCTGCACCGAAAGCTTGTCGATAGACTCAGCATCTGGAATCTCGCCCTTGCCTTCGTAGTCTTCCAGTTTGTTCACCTGTGCCTCAGCGAGCTTCTTTCTCGAAAGCGCACCCTTACGACGCAGGATGTTCATATAGATGACGCCTACCACACTACCCACGATGAAGCCTGTGGCTGCAATGGAGAGGCCGAAGTCGGCACCCGGGAAGTCGATGCCCTGTTTGGTGGCCCATGTCGTGAAGATCTTACCGAAGTTCAAGGCCTGGCCTGGTCCCTGACCGTAGCCCATAGGCAGCAGCAAACCTGCCGCATAAAACAGCTTACGACCGAAATAGAAGAACAGGATGGAGACAATGAGACCCACAATGCCTTGGATGACGTAGGTGGATGCCGTCAAAGCACCCGTCTCAATCACCTTCATCGGAGTGGACTTCGATTCTATCTTATTGTTTTTCAATGCTAAGGACACAAAGCCCAGGCCCAAGGCATGATAGGTCAGAATCTCCATCACCGGCTTGTTGATGAGTTCCTTGCACCCTGGAATCGCCTTAAAGATCAAGAGCAGCAAACCTCCGATCAAAGCCGATGGAATCAAGCTCTTACGCAGGAAGGGTATCTTGGTTCTCAGCACGTTACCGAACAACAAGGCCGTAGCCAAAATGCAGAATTGCACCAGCCAATTCCATGCTATGGGCTGGTCGAAGGTCATTACGGAAGCATCAAGGAATATCATTTTATCAAGAATTAGAGAATTTTAAAATTTTTGCTGATTTTCTTTTTGATATGGTCATCTTTATCCTTCAATTATCGGTTTGTCTTTCATTGCTTTATAATTTCTATGCCAACTTTACAGCCGTACCCGATGCAGAAACCATCAACATTCCACTATTCTCACCAAGGACCTCGTAATCAATATCAATACCAATAACAGCATCCGCGCCCATTTGCATCGCGCGCTCCTGCAATTCATTCAATGCCTGTGAACGAGCATTGATTAGTTCTGATTCGTATGAACTTGAACGCCCCCCAATAAAGTTTCTAATGCTGGCGCCAAAGTCTTTGATAAAATTCACTCCGGCAATCACTTCTCCAAACACAACGCCTTTATACTCCAAGATCGTATGGCCTTCAATGTTTGGTGTAGTTGTAAGTATCATAATACGTTCAGTTTAGTTTATCCATTTTGCCTGCAAATATATGTATTTTTTAGATGGTGAACAAAATTCTGTAATTTTGCGGCATGAAAAAAGCGTTTGAACTATTCTTCTCTTTCTTCAAGATCGGGGCCTTCACCCTGGGTGGCGGCTATGCCATGCTGTCGATGGTGGAAAAGGCCGTCGTCGACCAAAAGAAGTGGATCCCCAACGATGAGTTTTGGGACATGATTGCCGTGGTTCAGTCGCTTCCAGGTGTCTTTGCCGTCAATACGGCCTTATATGTCGGGCATCGTGTGGCGGGCACGAAAGGCGCTTTTGCCGCAATGCTGGGTGCCATCATCCCGTCCATCACCATCATCCTGCTCTTGGCTACGGTCTTTCGCGAGTACCGCGACCAGCCCGTGGTGGAGCGCATCTTCAAGGGCATCCGTCCTTGCGTGGTGGCTCTCATCCTCGCTCCTTCGCTACGTATGATCAAGTCGGCCAAGGTGACCTGGAAGACCGCCATCATCCCTATCGCGACCGTGTTTCTCATCTGGTGGTGCAAAATCTCGCCTGCCTACGTCATTCTCGCCGCCATTGCGGGGAGCCTTATTTACGCTCTAGTCATAGGACGGAGGACAAAAGACGGAGGACAGAAGACGGAAGACGTCCCCAGTCCTCAGTCCTCAGTCTCCAGTCAAAAAGAAGAGGAGGCCAAGCCATGATTTACCTGCAACTGCTTTGGGTGTTCGTGAAAATCGGCGTGCTGGGCTTCGGCGGCGGCTATGCCATGCTCTCCTTGATACAGCATGAAGTGGTAGACCATTACGCTTGGATGAGCACCACCGACTTCGCAGACATGGTGGCCATCTCGCAGATGACGCCAGGCCCCATCTCCATCAACTTGGCGACTTACGTGGGTTACACCACAGCAGGCTTCGGCGGCTCGTTGTTGGCTTCGTTCGCACTCTGCCTGCCCTCCATCATCATGGTGTATTTCATCTTGAAGCTCTTCATGAGCAAAAAGAACAACAAGCTGATGGACAACACCTTGAAAGGCTTGAAGCCTGCCATCGCCGGACTCATCTTCGCCGCCGGTCTCTCCATGATGAACACGCAAAACTTCGTGGATTTCGGTCGCGGCCAATACAACATCAGCGTCATCATCTGCGTTTTGGCATTTGTGGCCTCGTATTTCTTCAAGGCGAATCCGATATTGTTGATTGTTTTGTCGGGTGTGGTGGGATTTTTCGCGTATTAAAGCCTTGAGCTTGTCAATGGGTCGAAGGGCCGGATTTCAGGATTTAAAGATTCAAAGATTTAAAGATTTAAAAATTTAAAAATTCAAAGATTCAAAGATTCAAAGATTTAAAATCAGCATAATATGAAAAAGTTGCTTATTGGATTATGGGTTCTGTTATCGGCACAGATAGGCTTTGCCCAACACGAACTCACCTATCAAAGCTATGCCAAAGGCGTTACGGAGCAAGACACTACCATAGTGAAGGTTATTGAGAATGCAAATTGCCTGAAAATCTGCACAGTAGAAAAGATGCTCTCCAATCCTATCCCAGGTTATGCCGAAAGCAAAACTTATGTTGACTACACCCACGATTCCATCTATACCATCTTGGATTTTGCCGACGGGAAGTATTATAGCTCCTCTTCATTGACAAAGAAGGACGTGGTTTTCAGTGACGAGGGAAAAGAAAAACTATTGGGCTACAATTGCCATAAATACAAGACTAGCATCAACTCCAACTCCATCGAGGTCTGGATGACGGAAGGCCTCGGATTTGAAGCCTCACCCATGCCAGGCCTGGGGCGCTTGAAAGGCGTGATGGTGCGTTGCATGAGAAACGGATCCTATATCACTGACTTAAAAGAGGTTAAAGAACAAAAGCACACCTTGGTTGACTTGATTCCCGACTACAAAGGCGAGTACAAATCGAGCCGTGAGCTGAGTCAGCTGCGAAAGGACAAACTCGTCGTACGCATCCCTGTTTTCGAGGACGAACAAATCCATTTTGCGGAATATGAGTCCTATACTGATGAAATCCCATTCGATATGGTCATCCATTTCAGCCATGGCACCCTGATTGTCAAACGGATGAACTTGCCCAAACTGCCCGCGCATTACCAACTTTTCGCAGAGATCCATCAGCGCAGCAATGGCGATGCCTACGACCGCACAGCTTCCGTCTTCGTTATCCCGACCGAGACCGCCCGCAGCTTCAAAGACGGTTTGCAACAAGGCATCGAGGCATTACCCAAATTCATCGGGCATGATGGCATGGAATATCAAGGCATCATAATGGAAAAGGACTATCTGCCGCCTGTCGAGTTGGTGCGTTTCTTCACTTCGTTTGGCGCAGGTCATTTCAACGACCGCGTGCAAATCGATGGTCTGGAATGGAAAGAAGAGAACTATTACAAGCAGGAAGTCAGCGAGTTGCGCGACCGTCTGCGTGGCGACGTGCTCATTGGGGCTTTCATTGGCAACTACGACAAGGGCGGACACAAGATTTCCTTGGATCTCCTCGCCTATCCTGATGACTACGAATGGAAAGACAAGCCCTTGAAGCAACACTCCGTGCCGCTGTTCAACACCTGCAATGTGATGGAAATGTCGGGACAAAACTATGGCCGATTGTTCGCTACCGACAGTCTTGAAGTCGAGTTTGAGATTCCTGAAGGCGCTGAACACGCGAGGCTGCGCTACATCAGCACGGGTCACGGTGGTTGGGACCACGGCGACGAGTTCAATCCCAAGGAAAACACCATCTACATCGATGGTGTGAAAATGTTCACCTATACTCCTTGGCGTTGCGACTGTGCCACCTATCGTGCGCAAAGTCCCGTGTCGGGCAACTTCTGGAACGGCATTTCCTCCTCCGACTACTCACGCTCAGGCTGGTGTCCCGGCACAGCAACCAATCCCGTCTATTTCGACCTCAGCGGCTTGAAGTCTGGCAAACATACGCTACGCGTCGCCATCCCTCAAGGCAAGGACGAAGGAGGAAGCTTCAGCCATTGGATGGTATCTGGGGTGCTATTGTATGAACGGTAATACGCTTAACGGGCCATCATCCCCATATTCAAGGTAACCATCGCTGCCAACGCCTCCACCAGTACCACAGCCCGTGGCAAGGCACATACGTCATGTCGTCCTTCAATGGTGATTTCACAGGACTCCCCTGCCCTATTCACGGTTTGCTGAGGTTTGGCAAGGCTCGGTATCGGCTTGAAGGCCACACGGAAAACGATGTCATTCCCATTGCTGATGCCACCTTGGATGCCACCAGAATGATTGGTAGCCGTTGTAATCCTGATGTTTTCCGTCCCACGTCCTTTGTCTCCTGTCCCATGTCCCTCGTCCATATTAATAAAGGTGTCGTTAGCCTCAGAGCCTTTCATGTTCGCCAAAGCAAAACCATCACCAATTTCAAATCCTTTCACGGCAGGCAGACTGAATATGGCATGCGCCAATTCCGCTGAAAACTTGCCGAACATCGGTTCGCCCCAACCGACAGGAACATTCTTGATACAACATTCCACGATGCCGCCTACCGTATCACCCTCTTTCCGAGCCTGTTCCACATCGCCCATGGAGGTCACTTCAGCAATGATTTGAATACCTTGTTCTTTCAAAACCTGCTTGGCAATAGCACCTGCCACAACGATGGGCAAAGTGGTACGAGCCGAAGCCCTACCACCCCCACGCCAGTCACGGAGACCGTATTTCTTTTCATAAGTGAAATCGGCATGGGAAGGACGGTAAACATCCTTCAAAAACTCGTAATCCTCTGGCTTACAGCCCTCATTGCGCACTATGAAGGCTATCGGTGAGCCCAAAGTAATGCCATCAAGCAAACCCGAGAGCCATTCGATATGGTCGGATTCCTTGCGTTGGGAACTGGTTGGGGATTGTGCCGTCTTGCGCCTAAGCACCTCGCTTTCAATGAAATCGAAATCGAGTTTCAACTGCGAGGGGCAGCCGTCGATGACGCCGCCAATGGCCGGGCCGTGTGATTCGCCAAAGGTGGTAAGCCTGAAAAGATGTCCTATGGTATTCATGGGGGCAAAATTACAAATAATCGGCAAGTTTTTTGTACTTTTGCAGCCGCAATGGAGAAAAAGATCGCAAATAACAACATCAAGATAAAGAACAAGCGTGCCTCGTTCGAGTATTTCCTCGTGGAGACACTGACTGCGGGCATCGTGCTGACCGGCACAGAGATCAAGTCTATCCGAGGCGGCAAGGCAAGCTTGGCGGATTCGTATTGCAGCTTCAAGGGCAACGAGCTGTTTGTCATCGGGATGCACATCGCCGAATACGCCCAAGGCACCTACAACAACCACGACCCCAAACGCGACCGCAAACTGCTGCTCACTGCCCGCGAGCTACGCAAGCTGAAGAATAAAGTTCAAGAGAAAGGTTTCACCATCATCCCCGTGATGTTATTCATCAACGACAACGGTCTAGCCAAGTTGGACATTGCCTTGGCGCGAGGCAAACATTACTACGACAAGCGTGAATCCCTGAAAACCAAGGACTCAAAGCGCGAGTTGGAAAGAATGGAAAGGTTTTAGTTTTCAGTTTGTAGTTAGAAGTTAGTAGTTATTAGTTATTCGTTAGAAAAACAAACTGAACAACTCTGATTAAAGGCTGAAGCAAAGACCTACGCGCAACACAATCGGCGAAGCGTAGGGATAAAGTCCATCATTGAGAAACTTACCATAATCCCAACTCAAGTTGTAAAGCAGCATGAGATAATAATAGCTACCTTCGTAGGAATACGACCTATAGCCACCACCGACAAAAATGCTATTATACCATTCCTTGCCATAGGATTCATGGTTGTATCGTGCCAAACCATATAAGTACTCATCCTCTACATGGGCAAACAAGCCTTTGTAAATCTGAAAGTTGGTATAAGGAGCCATGCCGAAATAGTGGTAATACTCACTATAGCCAAAATAGCATTTCAAGTTATAAACGCCTCGCAGGCCCACTTCCCATGGGCTGAAGATCCGGTAACCCACTTGAGGTGCGATGGCAAGGTTCATGTAATTCCCATAAATTCCAAAATCAAAGTCACCACCAAGGGTTATCTTCCCCTTCATATCCGGCACATCGGGAAGAAACTGTGCCGAGGCCTTGCCGGCAAAGCCGAAAAGCATCAAACAAAGCGATGCTATGATTGCAATACGTTTCATAGTCAGTGATATTTTCCGCAAAAATACAATAAAATCCTTTTCTACTCGTATCCAATAAAAGCATATCTTTGCTTTTTCAAATTTCGTTATGAAAAATCGACATATCTTATTCATAATCACCCTGTTCATAATGGCTTTGGGAGGCTATTCGTGCAAGAAAAACAGCCAAATCAACCCCGACTCCAGTCTGAAGCTGGAATTCTCAGCTGACACGGTGTTGTTCGACACGGTATTTACCTCATTAGGCTCTGCCACACACGAACTGAAGATCTACAACAAGTGTAGCGACGACTTGAAAATCAGTTCCATTCGACTCGTCGGAGGCGAAAATTCACCTTATCGCCTCAACCTTGACGGTGAGAGTGCCACGGAGTTTTACGACAAAATCATCCCTGCCGAAGACAGCCTCTTCTCTTTCCTGCGCGTCACCATCAACCCGAACGACCTCAATTCGCCTTTCGTGGTGGAAGATGAGTTGGAGTTTATCACCAACGGCAACACACAGACCATCAAGCTGTTGGCATGGGGACAAAATGCCAATTACATCGTGGCGGACAAAGTGGTGAACATCGGTGGCACGCCCTATCCCTACCACATCGTCGCCGACAGTCTTCAAACCACGGTTTGGACTTCGGAACGGCCCTATGTCATCTACGGTTATGCCCTCATCAACAGTTACGGCACCTTGAGAATTGAAAAAGGAACGCAAATCTATTGCCACCAAGGCAGTGGTATCCTCTCGTGGAGCGACGGCCAGCTCATCATCGACGGCACGGCGGAGGAGCCCGTCATTGTTCAAGGCGATCGTTTGGAAGCGTATTACAACGACACCCCAGGACAATGGGAGCAGATCCTGATGATGGACGGTCGTGCCGGTGCAGACCATCGCATCAGCCACGCCATCATCCGCAACGGCACCATCGGCATCAACTGCCAATCGGTACTGAAAGCCACAGAATGCGCCTTGCGCATTGACAATACCATCGTTGAAAACCAAAGCGGCTATGGGCTGTTTTCCATCCTCTATGCCGTTGAGGCCAAAAACTTCGTCATCGCCAACTGCGGCTACACCAATCTTTGGGCTTTTGGCGGCGACTACCGCTTTGTACACGGTACCATCGCCAACTATTGGAACGCCAACGAACACAACAACAACGAAAACGCCGTTTTAGTGGCAAACTATGCCCTCGACGGCAACAACCAGCCCTTCTATTATCCTTTTCACATGGAGATGGACAATTGCATCATCTACGGTAAGCAAAAAGATGAATTCAAAGGCGTATTCGGTCCCGATGCCGACTCCACCTATCTCTTCGATCATTGCCTCATCAAATCGGAGAAATACAACGGCAATATGGCGGGCTTCAGCCATTGTCTCTTCAACCTCGAGCCTTTCTTCGCCGACCCCATCAGGCCTGACTGCCACATCGACAGCATCGCCTCGCCCGCCATCGGTATGGGCAACCCACTGTTCGGCAACGAAGTGCCTTACGATTTGGACGGTGTTTCACGCGTAGGTGCGCCGGATTTAGGGGCATATCAGTATGTATGGTGATGTTATCTCGTTCCAGCGGATTTGCAATCCGCTGGTGCTGAATATCAGGATTTGCAATCCGCAACTTATAGTTTATCAATAGATTAAAAAGTCTACGGATTACAAATCCGCAGGTTCTATGCTGTCGAATTGCAAATCCGACCAAACGGGAGTTATAGCCAAGATTGGGTTTAGCTTTTTTGAATGCCTTAACTGAGCAAACCTTCAATTACCGACACCAATTCTTTTGCTTTGGGAATCATTGGCAAGACTTCTTCTTCAGTCGTTTCAAACAGGCAGGTATAGTCGATTTTCTCGCGCATGTTTTCCAACCGGGCAAAAAGCCTTCCGTATTCAGCATCAATTATGCCTTCTTTGACAAAGTGTTTGCTAAAAAGCACCGAAACGCCTTGATGAGATTCAGCGTGAAGTCCGTTCTTAATCAGCAAAGCAGTGACCGCATGGAAAACCGCGTAATACACACGATTGGCCAAAGTATCCCACAATTTGGCATTTTCAAGGATTGGGAACTGGTCTATCAGTCGATGAGCTTTTTCGATTTCGAACTCCACCATGATTTTTCTTTCTTCGTCGCCAAGGCTCATATCAGTACTATTTTATCGTGTTCAACATTGTGGTAAAACGGGGAAAACGACATTTCATTCCACTTGCTCATTGTATAAAGATGGGCTGAGATCGGCACTCCAGCATCATATCCCAAGGAAATAAAAGGATAGGAATAATTGTCGAAATCGGAATATTCCTCCTTTTCTTTATTCAAAAGGATTAGCAAATCCCAGTCGGAATCAGGCCTAAAATCACCCCGCGCTCTTGAGCCATAGAGATACAAATGTCCGTCAGCAGGAATGATTTCCCTGCCAAGCTGCTCAATTTGGTTCAATAGGTCTTTATTAGACATAGTATCCGTTTTAATACTGCAAAAATACACAAATTCCGAAACATAGCCACATTTTCCCGAAAATACCGCATCCGCCAAATTTGCCCTTGAAGGATTACAAATCCTAATACTCGGTGAATTTTGTATCAAGCTTCAATGTTGTTGATGACATGATTCTGGGTTTTTTGGATGCAAGTTACAAGACACGTCTTCAATCGTCATTCAGGAAGTAACGTTCATCAATTGGGGCTCCATTCTCATCAATGAATGCACGGTACTCGTCGGCAAAGGTAGTAGCACCATGATGCTCCTTTTGCCGCATGATGTAACGCACAATCTTGTCCTTGTCGCGTAAGCTATAGCTAAAGCCAGCATACTCGCGGCCCCAGCCTCGGAAATCAGGGAAGTTTGGGTTGTCCTTCAACCACTTGCTGCTACTGCTCTTCACCCTCTGTACAAACGAGGCCAATGACAGGTCTGAGGGTAGCGATACGAAGATATGGATATGGTCGGGCATGCCGCCTATGCGATAGGTTTGGCAGCGTAGGTTTTTCGCGATGCCGTAGATATAGGCATACAGTTCCCGCTCATGTTCGAAAGGGATGGTGTGTTCGCTGCGGTAGGTGCGGAACACGATATGATAGTAAGATGTAGTGTAGCTCATGTCTTTGGAACGTAGATAATGCGTTTCTATTGTGCAGTGACGGCCCGTGTCGGAGACACGACCTCCTATTTACCCCACACGGCATAGTGTGGGGCTTGCCAACACGCTCTCACGAGTCTATCATCCAATCTGCCCCTCACCTGCCTGACGCTATGCAGTACCGACACAGCACAAGATACCCCACTCGCCATAGCCTCTACACCATGAGACAGCTGTAGCGTGCTTCCAGCACGCTCTCCTGAGTCTACAGTCTAGTATGCACAGTCTGATAAACCCCACACAGCAGAGCTGTATGGGGTAAATAGAATACCGTGCCTTCGGCACGAGGCTGACGCCGCGAAAAAATTGCCGAGCAGGGCTGGGTAGCGCACTACCGTGCGCGCCCTGCATGCCAACTTTTTTGCCCGTGCCCGTAACGTAACGGAACAAAGGCTAGTTCTGAGGCGCAGAGCGGACAGCTCGCACAGACTGTCCATAGTAGCGGCTGCGGTTGCCAACGTCGAAAATTTCCTCAAGAACGAAGACGATGCCCCACGCACGGTTCGGGTAGCCCGTGTCGAGCGAACTCGACACGTAGTCGCCTCCGATGCCTGCGTTGTCGAGTACATCGTCCCAACGGTAGCCCGCAGCAGGCAGGAAGAGACTGTTGCCATTTGTGGCGGTGAAAAGTCTTCCGTTTACACCATTTTGTGTCGTCCAAATATGAGTAGTGTTTTGATAAAGCTCCTGCCATTCCTCTTCGGTAGGCATGCGCCAGCCTGCACCCCAGTTGGCAGTGGCTGCGTCGTCCTCTGGTAGCAAAATAGTCAAGGTGTCGGTATAGCCATTGTAGCCATAGTTAGATCTGTTGCAATATTTGGTAATTGTGGTGTAGCTACCATTGCAGTACAGATAGTTGTTCCAATCATAGTAATCTTTGGGTTGGGTCTCAGCCCATGCGAAGTAGTCACCGTAGTCCTCAGGATTGTCGGCGCCCACGTTGCAGGTGGCCCACAAGATGCCGCTCGGCAGGCCGAGGTCGACGTAGCCGTGGTCACCGCCGCCACCTCCGCTTTCAGTCGTAAAGCTCAGCACCTCGCCATAAAAAAGGCCGTTGTCGGTGGCCACGTAAGCACGCACGTAATATGTGGTACTTGGAATCAGGTTGTCCAAGGTAACGGTCTGGCTACCCGTTTCGGTGGCATCAGTCGTGTGGCTGCCGTCCACATTGGGCAGTGGCTCCGCGCCCCAACATACGCCACGGGCAAAGATATGGTTGCCCTCGCCAATGGTCACCGTGCCGCCCACCACCGCACTCACGGCGGTGATGTCCGACGGCTCAGCCGTCGTCACAGCCTGCTGGGAAAGCGGTGTGCCCACAGTAATCATGACGGGCTCGGTACGGTTCGACTTGTACATGAAACCCTTACAAGGCATGAAGTTCGTCAAGGAACCGAACCATCCGTAGCCCTCATAGTATTCGGCATAGCCCATCTGCGACTTGATGTAATCACCTGTCATAGGCGTGAACGAATCAAACACCGTCGCGAAGTCCAGCGTGTCGGTGCTCGGATAGCTGATCCAAGTCCATCCCGGGTACAACTCAAGGATCGCTTCTTGAGCCTTCAAGCCCGTGCCTGCCGCCATCATGGCGAACAAGCAAATCAATGTAATCAATGCTTTTTTCATAGTGTATGAATTTGTTGAATTAAGATATGCTTTTTCATTCAGCCGCCTCATAGAGGAGCATGAACGGTGCAAATTTAAAAAACAATTTGCTAAGGGAAAGCGAAAAGGTCAAAAAACTAATAAACCACCTTCACCTTCAACGTCTTCTTATTCCCCACCCCATCGGTCACCACGACCTTGACGTTATTGGTGCCCTTCTTCATCTTTTCGTCGAATTCGTAATAGAGCAGGTTGTTCTTGGCGTCGTATTGACCCAGCACCCACACATCGTCCAAATAGATATCGTAGGTCTCGATGCCCGTCATGTCATCAGAGATCTTGAAGCGCAGCGACTTCAGCTTGGTCACCGATTGTCCGTCCTTGAAGTTGGATGCCTTGACCATCGGTGCCACCGAATCGACCTTGACGGCATATTCGCCCATGGTATGCGTCTTCACCTCCATCCAGCCGTTTTTCATCTTACCGCCAAGAGAGGACACCTTGCCGTTATTGTCGATGCTGGCGATATACAGTTTGGAGCTGGAAGCCCATTTCTCATCGGGACGAATGCGCACCGTGAACTTCTTGAAGGTGGTCATCCCCTCATCACCAAAGCGGTAAATGCGTGAGCAGTAGCCTGCTTCATCTCGATGACCCGTCTGGATCCACTCGTCGCGGAAGAGCGTGCCATCTTCCATCGAAACGTTGAAATCGTCAATCGTGATGTTGTTGTTGAGCGAGCCATCGGCTTTCACGAAATATTCGCTGCGACGACGCACAGGACGTTCCACTTCGACAGGAGCCACACCTACCAGCTTGAACGATGCCGTAGAGCTATTACCTGCATAGTCGGAAACTTTAAAGCATACGTTCACCGTATCGCCTTCTGCCACATTGACTGTGCCGTTCTTCTTCTTGATCATGCGCAGCTTGTTGTTCGGGTCGATCTCGGTGCGCACATAACTCGATTTCTTCTCCTTATAGTGACGATAGTCGAGAAGGCTGTTCACATAACGCGGCTCGCTGTAGGAGAAGCTGTCAGCCTCCACTTGGAAAGCCAACTCGTCGTCGAGGTAAAGCTCGTAAAAATACGGGCCATCCTTGTTTGTCGAAGCACCCACAAGATCGTAGGTGGACACGCCGAACGAAATCTCGCCGTTGCCATGGACATACTCCCGCTCTTGCAGGGTGTATTCCCCTTTTGATCCCTCAGTCAGCGAGAAATACATTGGTTTGATATCACCTTCCAAACTCGACTCATCGCCCATGGGATATACCGAGACACCAAGGATAATCGGCCTTACATTGTCCTCAATCTTGTAGCCAAAAAACATCGGGTTAACAGGCTTCTCGCTACCCGTATGACGAATCTCGAAATGCAGGTGAGGTCCGCCCGAGCTGCCCGAGTTGCCGGAAATGCCAATCAAGTCGCCTTTCTTCACCGGAAACTTGTCCTTTTCGGGATAGAGTTGCGAAGTGTATTTCTTGTTTTTGTATTGGTTTTGCTTTACATATTTGGCAATGTCGCCCTTGAAACGCTGCAAGTGGGCATACACCGAGGTATAACCATCGTAATGTGTGATATACAACACGTTACCATAGCCATAAGGCGACACGCCGATACGGCTGACATAGCCATCGGCCACAGCATACACCTTCTTGCCCTCCACACCTTGGGTTTTGATGTCGAGGCCAGCATGGAGATGGTTGGGACGAAGCTCACCAAAGGTGGCTGAGAGTTGAATCGGGATGTCAACCGGCTTGCCGTACTTCGGATACGTTTGGGCAATAGCTCCCATGGATACCGTTAAGGCCAACAAAACCAATAAAGAACGCATTTTAGTCATCATTGCACACTCGTTTATTTTTTATTGGGCAAAGATACACCTTTTTTCCTATTTTTGCAACGGTTTTTGAAACAAAACAATGCGCCGTCAAACGAGAAAAGAGAAAATCCAAGCCTGGCTTTCGTCGCCTTATATGTTGCTGGCTTACCGTCTGCTGGCTACCTTGTTGGCACTCAGCATCAGTCGCTGGATGCTCTATCTGTTCAACATCCAGTTTTTCCACCAATTGGATACGGGTCAAGCCTTGCTGCTATATCTCTACGGCATGAGATTTGACTTACCTATCGTATTCGGAATCAATATCTTGACCATTATCTTCTATTGTTTCCCATCGCGCATCATATACAAAAAAGAGCTACAAACCTTTGTTGACGTCATCTATATCGTCGCCAATGCCGTTGCCATCCTGCTGAATTTCCTGGACATCATATGCTTCCATTTCTTCGGGAAACACCTCACCACGGACTTTCTCAAGGTGCTTATCCATTCCGACGAGGTGTCGTTTGGTGTGGTCAGGCAGGTCTTCTTCGACTATTGGTACCTGTTGGTCATCTATATTCTCTTCGTATTGGTTATCATCGTTGTAGCCCAACATACCAAACTCAAACAGCCAGAAAAGGAAGAAAAACCGCATTGGATTCTACGTCAGTCCATCAGCCTGACGGTCATGCTTTTGCTCACAGTGGTGGCTGCCCGTGGTGGTCTCCAAGCCAAACCCATCTCGGTGGAAACGGCCATGCAATACACCGACCCGCAAAACGCACCTATCTTGCTGAACACGCCGTTCTGTCTCATCACCACCCACGAAACCGAGCTGAAAGAACGCGACGGGCAATACGATAGCGACTTCTCCCCCATCCATTACAATCTGACCGCCAACCGTTTCCTCGAGAGCGACAGTCTGAGCGTTGACAGCATTCCAAGCAATGTGGTCGTCATCATCCTGAAAAACATCGGGCAGGAAATGGTGGGCTATTACAGCCGCGACCGCCGTTCGGAACTCACGCCTTTCCTCGACTCGCTCTTGGGCCAAAGCCTCACTTTCAACGGCATGTCGAACAGTCGAAGAAGCTTGGAGGTGTTGCCTGCCATTTTGGCCAGCATCCCATCGATGATGGAGAACGACTTTTTGAAGTCGCCCTACGCCGATAACGACTTTGACGCCTATTGCCAGCACCTGCAAAAACACGGCTACAACACCATCTTCATGCATGGCGGCAAGAACGGCGTGCAGGGCTTCGATGACTTCTCGCGCCGAGCGGGATTCAGCAAGTACTTCGGACGCACCGAATATGGCGACGACAGCGACTACGACGGACAATGGGGCATCTACGACGGCCCCTTCCTGCAATATGCCGCCAAGACCTTGAACCGCGTGGACGAGCCCTTCTCCACGGCCATTTACACCCTCTCGTCGCGTTATCCTTACAAAGTCCCCAAAGACTTCGTGCTGCCCGAAGAAAGCTATTTCTGGACGGGATTTGAGAAAACTGTTTATTATGTAGATTGTTCTTTGAGGGACTTCTTCAAGACCGCCTCGCAGATGCCTTGGTTCGAACACACCCTGTTCGTCATCACGGCCGACTATTCCAACAACGAGCACTTCCAACCCGAATACAGCAACGTCTGGGGCATGTACTCCATTCCCATCGCTTTCTATTATCCTAAGAAAATCAAACCGTTGCAAAGCAACGAAATCGCCCAACAAATCGACCTTGGGCCTTCCATCCTATCCGCCCTTGAGGTCAACGACACACTATTCTCCTTCGGGCGCAATTTGTTCGACACCCTCAGCGAACCCTCCTTTGTCAGCTACTACAACCTGACCTACCAATACTGCGACGGCACCTATCTTGTGCAGTCCGATGGCGAGCATCCCTTCGGCATCTTCAAGCCCGTCAGCGACTCGCTTTTGAGTGACAACCTCGTCGACAGGCTACAATGTCCCGACATCTACGATAAACTATACAAATTCCTGCAGGAATACAATAGCAGAATGATTAACAACAAATTATTTATGACACAAGACGACGAGACACGAGACTCGGGACTGGAAGATACTCTCTCGCAGTCCCGCGTCCCGTAGTCCCGCGTCCAATAGGCCTATTATGAAACACAAGAGTGACAAAAACGGCACCGTTTACTCCACCAATCCCGACTACGCCTTCGACTATGGCGAGGAAGAAGTCCTTACCCTCGAACCCGCCAAACAGAACCTGCGTGTGATGCTTGATAAGAAACAACGTGGCGGAAAAAAAGTGACCCTTATCACGGGTTTCCAAGGCTCCGACTACGACTTGGCCCTTTTGGGTAAGGAACTGAAATCAGCCTGCGGTGTGGGTGGCAGCGTGAAAGACGGTGAAATCCTGCTGCAAGGCGATTTTAGAGAAAAGGTGTTGGCCTTGTTGGTGCAAAAAGGCTATACAAAAACAAAAATCAGCGGAATATGATAGAGAAATACATAGACATCTTGAACAACCTCATTATTAAGATGGGGCTTAGCGAAGAACTCTCCGCAGGTATTGCCGAAACGACAGCCACTATATCGTTGGTGATTCTGAGCTTTGCAATCTTCTTCTTGATCAAGTTTATCTTGAAACTGACCGTATATAAAATCATCCAGCTTTCCACAAACAAGTTCGACGATTTACTGGTCAAGAACAAAGTCATAGGACGTACTTGCCTACTCATCCCTGCCCTCATAATAGGAGCCTGGTTACCCGACGTGTTACCCAGTTTCCCCGAGACAGCCGCATTCCTGGCGAAAACGGTAAGAATCTTCGAAATCGTCATTTTCACCATGATTATCAGTGCCATAGTGACGACTTTGGAGGATATCTACAACACCCATGAGATGTCGAAACTCAAGCCTATCACGGGTTTGGTACAAATCAGTAAAATTGTGCTCTACACCGTGACATGCTTGGTCATCATCGCCTTCGCGATAGGTACCAAAATCAGCAACATCCTCATCAGTTTGGGTACCATGTCGGCGGTCATCATCCTCGTCTTTCAGGACACCATCAAGGGCTTTGTGGGCAGCATCCAGCTCTCTGTCAATGACATGCTTCGCATCGGCGACTGGATTGTCACAGGTCCCGCCGACGGCATCGTGCAAGAAATCAACCTCACCACCGTAAAGGTACAGAATTGGGACAACACCATCACCACCGTCCCGACCTATAATATGGTTTCCAACCCCTTCACCAACTGGCGTGGCATGTCGGAGTCGGGCGGACGACGCATCGCACGCACCATCAACATCGACGTGAACACCATCCGCTACTGTACACCTGAGATGCTTGAGAAATACAAGCATTACGCTTTGGTGAAGGATTACATCGCCCAGAAAGAACAGGACATCGCCGAATACAACGAGGCCAATCACATCGACACGAGTGAAATCATGAACGGCCGCCAGCAGACCAATCTTGGCATCTTCCGCGCCTATATCAAGGCCTATATCAATAACAACCCAAAACTGAACCACAACCTTATGATGATGGTGCGACAAATGCAACCCACCGAATTTGGCGTTCCGTTGCAAATCTACGCCTTCAGCAGTGACAAGCAATGGATTAACTATGAGGAAATCCAAAGTGACATCTTCGACCATATCATCTCGGCTGCACCGATGTTTGACCTAAAGATTTACCAGAAGCATTAATTCGTAGGGCTGTCACACTGTGGCAGCCGTACAAACCCAAAAATAAAGCCACATGCATGCAGGTGTCGTTTTTACGGAAAAATACCTAAAGCTGATGTTCAAGCAGTTGCGCGACGCCACACCCGAAGAGGTGATGGAGGAACTGGAGCATTGTCGACGCGAGAACCGTCGCCCCGTTCGTGTGCCGCGCTATTTCAGAGGTTTTTTCACTGAAGAGAAGTTCACCGCATCAACTGGCTTCGAAATGCAGGTTTTCAAGCACGATGAAACAGCAAGATCCCTAAGCCCGTCAAAGCTAAGGCCCCTGAGCCCTGAGGTCCCTGAGCCTGTCGAAGGGTCGAAGGGCCGACCCAAACGCAAGCTCATCTTCTACCTCCACGGCGGCGCCTTCATCTATCCGCCCGTGTTCTTCCACTGGCGTTTCTTGCACGACCTCGCCCTACGCACCCATTGCGATGCCTTGCTACCCGTCTATCCCAAGTCACCAGAATACGACTGCGAGTATTCGGTAAAGACGCTGTTGGAATACTATCAAAGCGTATCGGAATCAAAGCAATACGATGAAATCCATCTCGTAGGCGACTCGGCAGGGGCTTGTCTCTGCCTTGTGGTTGCCCAGGAAGCCCACAAGAATGGCTGGCAGAAGCCCGAGACCACTACCTTGCTATCGCCATGCGTCGACCTCAGTCACACCAAGGAGAAAGAAATGCTGGCTTTACAGGACAAAGACACCATGCTGCAATACGACCGCATCGTCACCTTGAACATTATCTGGCAGGGCAATTTGCCCGTGAAACACCCTTGGGTCAGCCCTGTGTTCGGCGACTTCAGCGGTGTCGACAACCTCAACGTTTATTACGGCTCCAACGAAATCCTCCAGCCCGATGACTTATTCCTCAAGGAGACATACGAAAAGGCCGGCAAAACCGGCCAATTCCATGAGTTTGAAGGCATGTTCCATACCTTCGCGATGTTCCCGATTCCTGATGGATTCAGGGCCTTGAAGGACATGGTTTCAATTCTAAAGCGATAAAGCCACAGAAATCTGACAAGACTCACGCATTACCTTCCCGTGTTATTTGCCAGGTTTTTTTATTTTAGGAGCGCCTTGTCCTTTATTGGCATTAGGCTTATTCACAGTTTTGTTATTCTTGCTTTCCTTTTTGCGCTCCTGCTTTTTTTTCGCAGCAGTTTCTGACCGTTTCTTCTCAGCGGCTTTTTTGGCATCTTTCTCTTTCTTCTCAGCTGCTTGTTCGGCCGCTTTCTTCAATTCAGCCTTCTTGGCCTCCACTTCCGTCACATATCTGCCTTGGGGATAGGCTTCCAAATAGCTATCGCATGCCGCTACAGTGTTGCATTGCTCATAAATCTCGTCCTCTTCCTGTTCCGCCTCGGCTTTAGCTTGTGCTTCGGCTTCGGCCTCGGCTTGCCTTCTGGCTTCCTCTTCGGCAAGGGCTTGCTTAACCTTGGCAATGCTGTCGGCTACATACCTGTCAACTTCGGCTTTGGCTTCATTGTAGTGAAGGCCGTCGCTTCCGAAAGTATGCATATAGGAGCGATAGTCATCAATAACAAAACAGGCTTCATAGGCCTCGTTGTCGGCATCAGTTTTTATGGATTCCGCCCTAAGCTTCAAGAACAGCACCAACGCGACTACTGAAACCACCAATGCAGCCACTCCAATTCCAATCCAAAGTCCCACCTTTTTCTTTGGCTTTTTAACCGCCATATCAGTTTTCGGGGCCTCAGGAGCACTAATGACTGTCGGATTGTCAACCATCGACGGTTGTTTGGGCTTAGGCGAAGTCTCAATAACAGTTCTATTTGCATCAACAGCAATGGTTGTGGTTAGGTTGTCGCTTTGCATCGCCGTCCCCATCGGCATCACCGACTCAAAATGCCTCAAGGCAGGCCGCTTGTCAGGCTCTTTCTCCAAATAGGGAGCCAAAAAGCCTTTCCAACTCGTCGACAAATTATCCAAGTCCAATGGCTTATAAACAATCCGCTCGCGAATCTCAAAATCGCCACTTGTTGTACTGTCGTAGGGACAACTGCCCGAAACCAAGTGGGCAAATGTCACCGCCAAAGAATAGATATCGGTACGATAGTCGATGCTTTTGGTGTCCTTTACTTGCTCTGGGCTCATGTACATCAGCGTGCCCATCATAGCTCCTGTTTGTGTCAAGGAAATGCTTTCCTCCTTCACCTTGGCAATGCCGAAATCTAGCAACTTGATGTTACCCCGCTTGTCGAGGAAGAGGTTGGAAGGCTTGATGTCGCGATGCACGATGCCCATGGCATGGGTGTAGTCCAATGCGTCAACCGCCTGATTCCACCAACGGCACAACTCGTCATCAGTGAAACGCCTGCCCTTTTTCATCAAAGCCTCAAGATCTTCGCCTTCAAGATACTCCATGACGATGCAGTGACGATTGTCAATATAACCATAGCCATATACCTGCCTAATGTTGGGATGGTCAAGTTTGACCATCACCAAGGCTTCGTTATGGAAACGTTCTACAATTTGCTGGTAATTTGCCAGATTCTCATTCAATATTTTTACTGCCGCAGGCTTGCCGATTTCATTCTCGGCATACCACACCTCGGCCATGCCACCCTTACCAAGCAGCCGTTTTAGTTCAAATCCGTTGATTATTTGTCCTTGCATATCAATTACTTGATAGATGATTATAATGCGGCAAATATAAGAAGATTTTCGTGTTCTCCACCGAAATCCGCAAGTTTTCTTAACTTTGCCCCGCAAAAATCTCCATGTATTTAAAACATTATGCAGAAATTCAGCGAATTAATCAAAGACGAACTCAAAGGTTGGAAACCGTTCGACATCATTTGGTTGGTAACGGTAAGTGTCATCATCACGGTGATGTCCATTTTGTTCAAATACGACAAGGCGAATGACCAGTTTTATTGGATCCATATCGTGGCGGCGGCCTGCGGCATCATCAACGTGGTGTTGGGCGGCAAAGGCAAATTATCGAACTATCTCTTCGGCTTCATCCACTGCTGCCTGATGATTTACATCACGTTGATTTCCAAACTCTATGCCGACTTTGGTGTGACCGTCTACAACTTCGTGATGCAATTTGTAGGCTTCTTCACATGGGCAAAAAACATGAACCACGAGACCCACGAAGTAATGAAACTGCATGCCACCAACAAAGTGCGGCTCATCAGCCTCGCCATCATCGTGGTAGGAACAGTTGGATTCGGACTGCTGATGAAGTATTTCACCAACGACATCGCGCCTTTTGCCGACTCAGCCAAAGCCGTGATGCAGGTCGTGGCCATGATATTGATGGTCAGGATGTTCAGTGAGCAGTGGTGGCTATGGATCGCCATCAACTGCGTCAGCATCTTCATGTACATCAAGGCCGACAACTTCCCCATTACGATGATGTACGTCGTTTACCTGGTCAATTCCATCATCATGTGCGTACGCTGGGAGAAGGAAGCTTGCGCCAATGACAAATTCATCAACCCATAAAGCCATGCATCGCTTTAGTATTCTTTTCATACTATTGTTTGCTTTTTCTTTTACACCGAAAGCACAAACACCACCTCTAGCAAAACATGTCATTCTGATTGGACTTGATGGCTGGGCTTCTCATGACTTTGAGCAAGCACACGATGTCCCCAACCTGTTAAGTCTGATGAATGGAGGAAGCTACACCCTGCACAAGCGTTCGGTCATTCCCTCAAGTTCAGGAGTCAACTGGGCAACTATGTTTATGGGTGCAGGACCTGAGGTGCACGGTTACACCACATGGAATTCGAAAACACCCGATGTAAGTTCCATGGCTACCAATACACACGGCATCTTCCCGACCGTCTTTTCTTTGGTCCGTGAGCAATACCCTGATGCAGAGACAGGATGTACCTATGAATGGGACGGCATCAAATATGTCATTGACACCATAGCTGTTAGCCATGTGAAATATTTCAGCGAAGGCTGGAAAACGGTGGAACGCAACTGCGACCATATTGTCCAGTACATCCTTGACAAAAAGCCCATGCTGTTCATTCCCTGCTTCGACGGCATCGACGGCACCGGGCACAGCGATGGCTGGTATTCAGAAAGTTATTACGACTATCTTGCCCGCGTTGATATTTGTGTTGGCCGCATCATCCAAGCCATAAAAGATGCTGGCATCTACGATGACACCATCATCATCGTCACGGGTGACCACGGCGGTCATGAAAAAGGCCATGGTAGCTTGGCTATTGAAGATATGGAAAGCCCTTATGTCATTTTTGGAAAGAATGTGCGTTCCGGCTATCAAATTGAGGAGCCCATGGTACAATACGATATTGCAGCCACTATCGCCTACATCTTGGGGTTGGAAACACCCTCGATATGGCGTGGTAAACCCGCCCTCAGTGTTTTCAAGCCTTAATCGCTACTCAAATGAAAGAAAACCGAGATAACACAAAGCTCATTGGAGCCTTGGCTGTGGCTTTGTCTGCCATGCTTTGGGGCGTGGACGGCATCCTGCTCACGCCACAGCTCTACAACCTCAACACGGCCTTTGTGGTCTTTGTCATTCACCTCTTCCCTTTCCTGCTGATGAACGTGTTCTTCTTCAGGGAATACCGTCATCTGAAGACCATGACGCGCTCCGACTTGATCTATTTCCTGCTCATCGCCTTGTTTGGCGGTGCCTTGGGCACCTTGGCCATTGTCAAGTCGCTGTTTCTGTTGCATTTCAACAACCTTTCGGTCGTGGTGCTGTTGCAGAAGCTTCAACCCGTCTTTGCCGTCATCCTGGCGCGCATCATACTGAAAGAGAAGATCAAAAAACATTTTGCGCTTTGGGCTTGCGTTGCCCTCGTTGGAGGTTATTTCCTCACATTCGGCTGGGCCTTGCCCGACTTCAGTACTGAAGGCATCACCACGGTTTATGCGGCCTTGCTGTCGCTGTTGGCAGCCTTCTCTTTCGGTAGCTCAACGGTGTTCTCGAAGAAGATTTTGGGCAACTATTCCTTCGTCAGCTCCACCTTCTTCCGTTACGGCTTCACCACGCTCATCATGTTAGTCATCGTGTTGTTTGCAGGCCATATTGGCGACTTCTCGCAAGTGACACCACGCAACTGGCTCTTCATCGCCCTCATCGGCCTAACCACAGGCTCGGGCGCCATCTTCTTGTATTATTACGGTTTGCGCCACGTGAAAGCCTCATTGTCCACCTTCCTTGAACTGATGTATCCCATCACCGCCGTGGTATTGGACTATTTCGTCAACGGCACAAAGTATTCCACAGTGCAGTGGGTGGCTGCTTTCGTGATGCTGTTTGCGATTGTGATGCTGAATGTTAGCGGGAAAGAGAACGAATAGATTCCCTTCGGGAATGGCACAAATCTATCATTTACTTGCGGCGGCAGGAAGATTTTACGAACCGAAGCGTCACAAGCCGCCGCTTTTTAACACCACAACAACACGCCATTCCCAAAGGGAATCTCAACCCGTCCAAAATGTAAACATAATTTGCTTATATTTTCATCTATATTATACCTTTTTGTATACCTTTGCAGCATCAACAAAAAAGTAACATCATGGACAACGAAATCAAGAAAATCTATTCCGGCTCGGTGGTCAATGCCGAATTCATCGGCAGCGTGCTTGAGGAGAATGGCATCCAGTTCCTCATCCGCAACTTCCAAGAGGAGAGCCTCGTGGCAGGCTGGGCAGCTGGCACTATTCAAGGCGATGCTTCGGTGTTTGTCTTCGAAAAAGACTACGACAAAGCGATGCTGCTTTTGGATGAGATTAACGCTGCTGAGATGGAGGGGGAATAAGCAACAAAGTATTCAGAAAATCACACAAAACAATTTATCCACTAAAAAGTGTAATTTTTTCATATTTTTACACTTTAAATAAAATATTGTGTATATTTGCACCGTGATTATAGGTAGTTTATGATTAAAACAAAACAAGAAGTCGAGGCATTTCTCGATCAGTTTGGCATCAAGTTCGATGTTTGGGGCATCTTCTATTTGGACAGGGACAAGAACGAAGAAGCCTTGAAAGCATTGGGCATCACCCCTAAAGCAAGGGATGAGATTGTACGCCAATTGCAACCTGACGATTACGTGGAGACTTTGCCTGCCGATTTCTTCGATGAAATGTGGGTATTCGGCAGAGACATGGACGGAACCGAGCTATACATCAAGATTGCCATGGGACGACCAAACGACCGTACCATTTGCATTTCGTTCCATATTGCGGAACACCCTATCAATTATGCATTCAAAAAGGAGGAATAACATGGAAAAGTATGTCGAGATAAAAAGCCCATTTACTGGAGGAAAAGTAAAGGAAATCAGCACCGTGGAAGAGCATGAATTCCGGAAAGAGCGGTTTTCGGTGCATGTGCGCTATTATGTCTGCGAAGACACTGGCGAGCGGTTTACCACAACGGAGCAGGACGAGCTCCTGTTCAACGAACTCTATTCACAATATCGCGTGAACCATGGCATCCCCTTCCCTGAGGAAATCAAGGGCATCAGGCTGCGTTATGGCTTGAATTATCAACAAATCACCAAGATTCTTGGCTTCGGCGCAAACCAGTATGCGCAATACGAAAAGGGCCAAATGCCTTCCGAATCCAACGGCAAGTTGCTTTCGGCGGCCATGAACCGCCAATTTATGCTTCATCTGTTGGAAGACAGCCGAGCCGAATTTGACGAAGCCGAATATAACAAGGTGCATCAATCCATACTGGCCTCGGAAGTGAAGCCTGAAAACGAAGCACAAAAACGCCTCATCTATCGCGACATCCGTCGTTCCGTCTATAATGGCTTTGGCCAAATGAACGTAGAAAAGGTATCCGAGATGGTGAAGTTTTTCATTTGTAAAGAAGGCGGCTTGTTCCCCACGAAACTTAACAAGGAGATGTTCTACGCCGATTTTTTGCATTACAAGCTGCACGGCCAATCCATCAGTGGGCTACAATATCAAGCCATCCAATACGGCCCTGTTCCCGTACATTACGACACCGTCTATGACAACATCGACGGCATTAGCAAGGAAATTGTGGTGGCACACGACATGGAAAGCACTCGTTTGAGTTGTAGTTCATGCGATACTAGTGTTTTCAGCGAGCAAGAATTAAATACGCTTAGTTCAATATTGGCCAAGATACAGCCCATGAGCACCCAAGAAATTATTGACCGAAGCCACCAAGAAGACGCTTGG